>OGOT01001294.1_pt1 | contig 16578 bp, 15 predicted proteins | sample 1552791 | NCBI WGS metagenome assembly OGOT01 (sample SAMEA2580160, study PRJEB22360) | human gut metagenome | biome: human gut; feature: human-associated habitat; material: faeces | place: Denmark | collected 2008/2010
ATAAAACTCAACATGTACTTATATGATTTTATAATTTATATTTAACTGTTAATAACCTCTCACCAATACCAGGAAACGTCATCACCGCATTAAACAAAAAATCATCCAGAAGATTCATATCCTCAAGCCGCTTCCTCTGCATAAGACTCCTCCTTTCACTATGATGGCAAAAGAAAAAGCCTCACACAACCAACCGGCTCCTCCCCGCCATATTTATACAACCAACCATATGGGGATCAGATAGCCGAACGGCCCAGAATGTTCCCAGATATGTACCTTCAGTATAACCATCCCACCAGCAAAAGTCAACAAAAACCCTTCGACAAAAACCGCCATCCCCACACCACCAATACCACATCCCACAGCATCCACCACAGCGCCGATGTCAACTCACCCCACAACGCATCCAGCGCAGCGCCGATGCCACACCACCTCCCGGCAAACCACCACCCCTCACACCCCCAAAAAAACAGAACGGACAGACTGCCAGCGGGACGGCTGCATGGTCGGGACCCGGTGCGTCGGAGTAAGCCGCTGGTCATACTTGGCGCCTGGGGCTTCTGACGGGAAGGTACTCTGCGGCCACAAGCCGCAGAGTAAGCCCCATCTGTCTGAGCCAGGTACGCATCAGCGTACATGGCGAGTTATGGGGCGCCCTGCACGGCAGAAGACTCAGACGCTTAGTATGACCCGGCGAAACGACCGCACCAGGCACGACCATGCAGCCGCCCCTCCGGCAGTCCGTCCGTCCCTCTCTCCATCCCTCCCCACCCACAAAAAAAAGAGCCCAAAAAAGGCCCAAAAACGAGGAGTGCCCCGGTAGTGGCTTACCGGGGCGATTATTATGAAAAAAATTGTATGTGTAATGATACAGATACACACCATTACAGCGTCTTTCGTAACGTTCTTTCGAACTATCCCTATACTACCAGACAAATATGAACAAACAATGAACATCTCGTAAACAATTAGCGCATTTGCACAATTTTTTTCAAAACACCCTCCCCCAATTTATAAAAACACCACATTCACAAACAAAACCAAAACCCTAAACATTGTACATATTGTACATCTCAACCAAACAAACCAACAACAACCCCAACAAAAGAGCCACAACCCTCACCCTCTAACTCAAACTCCATCTAAAACATCATCAAAAACACCAGCCATCACAAACCATCACCGCCGTGAAAGCATCCCCTTAATAAACTCAATCGCCTTCTCAAAAATATTCTTCACATCAGACTTCGTAACACCCATATCCTTCAAAGTACTATAAGCATCACTCACATACCCCTTGATCTGATCATCACTCATCTCAATCCCACGGAACTTACTGATAATATTAACCAGCGAACTCTTATCATCCTCATTAAGACTCACCCCAAAATGATCCGCAGCCTCATCGATCCCCTGAGAAATCTCATCATCCGTGATCTGGTTAGAATCAAAAAGCCCCTTCACATAAACAATGATATCCCCAACCTTATCCGGATCAGAAGCAAGAGACCCAACCTCATTATCCTTCAGGATCTCCTCCGCCTGACTCATAACAGAACCGGAATCAGACGCCATAACCATCATCGGAGATGTACATGAAATAACACCCGCAATAACCAAAGCTGTAACCTTGTTCAATCTTCTCATAATATTCAACCTCCATACGGGCACCAGCCCTTATTAAAAATTACCTTTTACTATTTTTAATTATCTTTTACTGCCTTTTTATTACCTCATCATTACCTTTTCGACGCCCCTCAGTATACCACACACCCCCACCCCTCTGTAAACCTCAATTTTCCCCATTCCCACCCACACCATTCAGACTTTATGTATATCGCCAAAAATATATTCACAATATTTTCATATTTTAAACAAACTTTCCTAACATCTCATCAGTAAAATAAAAAATGTAAATTTTTCATTACTTATGTCTGGCACCTCAGACATAACCTCCTTTCTATGACAAATATATAGGTCCGGACAGGAAACCTCTCCAACATTCCCGTCCGGAAACGCAAAAAGAACCCGGAACAGCTGCCCGGGCTCTTTTTGCATTTATCATATATTAATTTTTCTCATCATAAATACAGTTGGCAAGCATCGCAAACTGCTCCAGTGTCAGCGCCTCACCCCTGATATTCAGCGGAAGATCACACCTGTTGAACACATCCTCGATCTCCTCCTTACTCAGGGAAAAATCTCCGGAATTTCTGATCCCGTTCACAAGCGTCTTTCTCCTCTGGTTAAAAGATGCACGGATCAGACGGAACATAAGCCCCTCATCCTTCACATCCACCGGCGGCTTCTCATAACGCGTCAGCTTGATCACCGCACTTCCAACCTTCGGCCGCGGCATAAAACAGTTCGGCGGTACATTCGCAACGATCTCCGGCTTCGCATAATACTGCACAGCCAGGGAAAGCGCACCGTAATCCTTGGTACCGGGACCAACCTGCATACGGTCTGCAACCTCCTTCTGCACCATGACAGTGATCGAATCCACAGGAACATTCTTCTCAAAAAGCCCCATGATGATCGGAGTCGTAATATAATACGGCAGATTCGCAACCACCTTCACAGGCTTACCGCCGTTTTTCTCATCTGCGATCTTTTTGATATCCGTTTTCAAGATATCGTTATTGATCACGGAAACATTATCCCAGTCCTTCAACGTATCCTTAAGGATCGGGATCAGCGAACTGTCGATCTCCACAGCAGCCACCTCTCTGGCAGCCTCCGCAAGATACTGGGTCATAGTTCCGATACCCGGACCGATCTCCAGTATAAAATCATCCTTCGTGATACCCGAAGACTCAATGATCTTTTCCAGAACATGCTCGTCGATCAGAAAATTCTGACCAAACCTTTTCTGGAAAACAAAATGATACTTTTGAAGGACTTCAATGGTATATTTCGGGTTACCAAGATAAGGTCTGGCCATATTTTTTACCTCTGCTTTTTCTTATTTTCAGCTGAAATCCTTTTCAAAAAGTACCGTGTAGCCATCACGGTCCACACGCTTCTTGGAACGCTTGAACAATCCGCTCTGAGCTCTCTCCATAGCCTTATCCAGCATGGTCTTCACAGTACCAATGCACATCGGCTGATCCTCCTTCTGGTTGATCCCGATCAGATTATACAGAGCAAGCATGCCCATCTGGTCGATACGGAATCCATTCTCCATGGTATAGACCTTAGCGAAATTAACAAGTTCATCGTTTGTAAATACAGGAATGTTGATCATGGATGTAAACTTCTTCGCAAGCTTCGGATATCTTGCGATCAGCTTACGCATACCGATCTTTTCATCCTCCAGGACCACGATCATTCCCTTTGTGTTTCCGGTCATAGCTTCCTCAAGCTCATCTGCTGTTTCCTGGGAAAGCTGGTTTGCATCCTCGATAACAAGGAAACCGCCGGCAAGCTTGGATACGATCTCCGGAATATCCTTTCCGTTGAGATCATCCGCAAATATATAGGCAACCTTGGAAGCCTCGATATTCAGCTCTTTACAGATTGCCGGGATCAGACTTGAGATCAGTCTCGTCTTACCTGTTTCTCTGCCGCCCATAACGATCACATTTCCGGTCTGGGAGGTCTTGTCTGCTGCGCCCATCTGCACATCGCAGAGTACATCAAGCAGCTGTTCCTTCATTCCGGGAACTGTAACAAAATAGGTGAAAAGCTGTTTCTCTTCATCTGTGAGCTCTTTCTTTCTGGAAACGATCTTTGTAGGATCCTTTTCCGGATGGATCGTAGCGATAAATTTCTCAAGCTGCTTTTCCTCGCTGAGCTCCTCTTCCTCATCGTCCTCTTCCATGGCTTCATCAGAATCATCACCGATGAGACTGCTGATAAAGTCATCCTCATCCTCTTCCTGGAATTCAAAGGCGTCATCACTGTATTCTTCTTCCTCATCAAGAAGATTTTCCTCTTCCGCTGAAGCCAGCGGTTCCTCATGATGAAGCTTCGCTGAAGGCTCTGCTGCCGCCTTCTGCACCTGCTCCTCAGATTCCAGTGAAGGAATCTCCGGAAGCACATCCTCTTCTTCCACCGGCTTCTGTACTCCTGACGGACCATTCAGAAACTCTGCTTCTGCAGCCTGAAGATCCTCCTCAGTAACCGGCTCCTCATCTTCATCAAATACGATATCCGGAAGTCTGGTATCGGAAGTCTCCGTTACCTCTTCCTCCTGCTGAGCGGAGATCTGCGCCATGATATCCTCGATATCTGCCGCATCCGGCTCCTCCGGAACAAATTCATCAGCCGCAATATCCAGATCCTCAATACCTGCCGGCTCTTCCGTTACGTCGGACTGCTGGACATCCGGAGATTTCTCTTCCTCCGGGATATCGATTCCCTGCTGTGTAGCTGCTGCCAGAATAGTATCCTCCAGGTTGAAGTCCTTATCTTTATCCTTCCCGGACCTGTCACCTACAGATGCCGCAATATCCTCGATACTTCCGAAAATTCCGGACGCGTCCGGGATCTCTGCGGAACTGCTTGCATTCTCCGGGTCCACATTGATCATGGACTTCGGGATCTTCAGCTCCGGCATACGGATCGTTGCGGAAAAATCAGGCTTGCCTTCCTCATTGAGCGGAACCCCTGCAGGCTTCTCCTCACTTTCCTCATTTCCGGCAGACTTCTCCTTCATGATCTCTGCAACACTCTGGGACAAAGACATCTCTGTAGCTTTCTCAGCCTCAGCTTCTTCCGCTTCCTGATAAGCCTCTTCTTCCTCTTTATCCTGCTGTTCCTGAGCCTGCAGCTTCATACTTCCGGATGACAGGTTCTCAACACCGGATGCCAGCGGGATCTCATCCGCTTCCTGTCCGGAAAACTCTTCCTGCTCTTCAGAAGGCTCATCCGAAGCTTCCTCACTTCCTTCTGCTGCTTCGATTTCCTCAGAATCTGTAAACTCCTCCGACGGTTCTGCTGCCGCAGCAGTCTCAGCCTCCGGCGCTTCCGCCTGTTCCGTCACATCCTCAGAGTCTGTGGAAACCTCATCCTGCTCTTCATCCTGCGCAGCTTCTTTTTCCTCCATATCCTCTTCCGCAGATTTCTTATGTCCGCCAAAGATATCACGGAATCCCTTGGAAAGCTTCTCCTGGAATGTCTCCGCACTGTTCAGATCCCGCTCATCATCTACCTGGATAGTATCTGTGACCGGTTTTGCCTCCTCATACTCGCCGGATACTTCCTTGCTCTCCCTGATCTCCTGCGCCTTTTCCGGCGGGATCAGCTTCGGGATAAAACGCTGTTCGTATTTCTCTTTCTCTTCGCCAGTGAGAACACCCATCCGCTGTTTCAGGTCAAGGGCCTTCATCACATAAGTTCCGTCATTGAACCAAAGGATCATCTCATTGCAGAGATCCAGGCACTTCTGCTTGTCTCCTGCCTTGTAATAGAGCTTGGCCAGCTCATAGGACCAGCGCTCCGTAAATTCCTTCTCCTTATATTCCTCAAGAATACGGATCTGTTCATTTAGAGATGCATTCTTCGCTCTGGCGATCTTATATTTCAGTATATACTGGCTGTTATCATTACCTGCCACTTCTCTGTATTCATCAAAGAATTCTGTGGCTTCACTGATCTGTCCCATTTTCAGGGAAACCTCGATCAGACGGTAAAGTATGTTCTTGCCGATCGGCGCTCTGTGGTAGGCAAGAAGAAAAATTTCCTTGCTCTCTTCATAGCGCTTGTTGGCCGCGTAGATCTCGCCCACTACACAAAGGGTACGGACGTTTTTCACACGACGCCAGTCAATGCTGTCCACAATCTGCATGGCGCCTTTGTAATCCTGGGTCTCGACCAGCTTATTGATCTGTCCCAGCTTAACGCGAAACTCCTCTTTATCCAAAATATTCACCAACTTTCCATAATTAGAATCAGTTTACCATATGCATACGGGCTTGTCAAAACCCTTTAGGCATATAAACATGCCCCTTTACCACCTGAAAAACCCTGTTGATCTTGAACTGATGGCTGACAAAATCATCCAGTCCTGTACAGGTGATCAGAGTCTGTATATCGTGGATGCTTTCCAGCAGATATGTCTGCCTGCTGCTATCCAGCTCCGAAAGAACATCATCCAGCAGAAGCACCGGTGTATCCCGGATCTTTTTCTTCACCAGATAGATCTCCGAAAGCTTCAGGGAAAGGGCCGCAGTCCTCTGCTGCCCCTGGGAACCATACCTCCGGATGTCGATCCCGTTGACCTTTACGCAGAAATCATCTCTGTGCGGTCCCACGGAGGTCAGCTTCATCCGAAGATCCCGCTCCCGGTTCCTGGAAAGCTTATCCTCAAACTCCGCCGCCGTCACACTTGGCTCGTACAGGATCTCCAGCTCCTCGATCCCGCCGGTAAGCCCCTTATGAAGCCCCCTTGCGATCTCGTTAAGCTCCTCCACAAAGGCTTCCCGCTTCCCGATGATCTTCTTTCCGTAATCGACCATCTGCATATCCCAGACATCCAGGGTACCTTTCAGCCCGGGGTTCATATAACAGTCTTTGAGAAGACGGTTTCTCTGGTTCACGATGTGATTGTAGCCGGCCAGCTCCGTGATATAAACACCATCCAGCTGACAAAGCTCCGAATCCAGAAAACGTCTTCTCTCTCCCGGTCCATTCTTGATAATATTAAGATCCTCCGGAGAAAAAAACACCAGATTCACCACCCCCAGCAGCTCCCTTGCCTTGCGGATTGGCAGCCCGTTGATGGCAACTCCCTTTGCTTTGTTTTTCCGGAGGTGCATGTCTATTTTGTATGAAAGATCGCCCTTCTTCACCATCATTCGGATATGGGATTCCTCATTCTCAAAGCGGATCATCTCCCGGTCCTTGCTTCCCTTGTGGGATTTGCTGGTACCTGCCAGATAAACCGCCTCCAGGATATTGGTCTTTCCCTGGGCATTGTCACCGTAGAGAATATTGGTGCCCTGATCAAAATTCATCTCCAGCGACTCATAATTCCTGAAATTATTCAGTCTGATGGATTCAATGTACATTCCTTCACCCGATCACATAAATATCTTTTCCATCGTAGGAAATGGTATCTCCAGGATGGATCTTGCGGCCACGGCGGTTCTCCACCTCACCGTTCACCAGTACCAGACCATCATTGATGGCATATTTCGCCTCAACGCCGTCCTCCACAACACCGGCCAGCTTCAGCGCCTGACCAAGCTTGATAAATTCGTCTTTAATTCTGATCTCCAATTTTTTCTCCTCTTATCTCCGGGGTATTTTCTCCGTCAGATTGATCTTTTCTGATCTTCTGGCGGTATTTAAAATCCCCCAAAATACAAATTTCACCGGAAGGTGGTAATTTAAATACCCCCTTCCAGCAGTTTACGCATAAAACAATTTTCAGAACACGATCGCATTCCATGCACAATCGGTCAAAAACGTTCACATTACCCCAGGTCTTATCTGGCCTGATTCTGGTTGATGTTTACAGGAAGGATCAGGTAAGTATAGTTCTCCTCATCGTCACGGATAAAGCATGGTGCCTTCGGATTTACAAGATAGATCGTCACGGTTTCATCATCAATAACACGAAGCGCATCGATCAGGAATTTCGGGTTGAAGCCGATCATGATATCCTTACCCTCTTTTTCAATATCGATCTCTTCATTCATGGAACCCATTGCAGAATCAATGCGCAGCTCCATATCATCGTCTGTGATGTTGATGATGATCGGTTTTTTATCAACCTCACGTACCAAAAGTGTGGCACGGTCGATACAATCCAGGAACTCTTTTTTGTTGATCTTCAGTTTTGTCTCATAATCACTGGAAAGCATCTGGTCAATTCTGAAATATTCTCCCTCGATCAGTCTGGAAACTACCATAGTCTGATCAAATTCAAATAAAATATGGTTTTTTGTAAAGTAAATGCTGACCTGATCATCCACTTCTCCGGAAAGGATCTTGCTGACCTCGCTTAAAGTTTTGCCCGGAACTACCACCTTACGGTCAGAATAATCTTTCTTAAGAGACATTTTGCGGATAGAGATACGATGTCCGTCCAGAGAAACTACCTTCAGACAGTTATTTTTGATCTCAAAAAGTTCACCGGTCATAAGCTTATTGTTTTCATTTACAGCAATCGAAAAAATAGTCTGGCGGATCATTTCTTTCAGTGTGTACTGAGAGATCGTCAGCGGTTCATCCTTCTCGATCATCGGTAAATAAGCAAAATCTTCTCCTGATTTTCCAGGGATATTGAATTTTGCTTTTTCACAGGTAATGGTTGCTGCATATTTATCATCGGTCTTAATGGTAACATCATTATCCGGAAGTCGTCTGATGATTTCATAGAAGATTTTTGCATCAAGAGCAACTTTACCTTTTTCTTCAATAGTACCCTCAACGATCGTTTCAATTCCCAGCTCCATATCGTTGGTGGTAAATTTGATCTGGTTTGTGGTTGCATCCATGAGAATACATTCCAGGATTGGCATGGTGGTTTTTGATGGAACTGCTTTGAGTGCGATACTTACACTTTTTAACAGACTTGATTTGGAGCAGATGATTTTCATAGTGTGTATAACTCCCTTTCTGAACAATTTGTGGTTTTTATAAATATATTTATAGAAAAAATCCGCAGTAACCGCCGTAGGGGGCCAGATTTTGTGAAAAACTCCCGCAGGCCTGATGTTTTCAGGGGTTTTCCGTTGGGATAACTTTGTGTAAAAGTGGTATTTTCGCATGTGAATAACCCGGGGATAAAATTACCGCCGCGTTTTGGCAAAAAAGTTGTACACATCTCTCCACATACAATCAACACGTTATACACCAGTAATGTGGAAAACTTCCCTAACCTTGTGGATTAATCTTCTTTTTCAATATATCAATGGTATTTTTTAAGTTATCGTCGTTCTGCAATTCGTTTTCGATCTTTTCAATACCGTGCATAACGGTGGTATGGTCACGGTTTCCGAGCGCTTTTCCGATATTTTTCAAAGGTGTGGATATGATCTCACGGCAGAGATACATGGAAACCTGGCGGGGCATGACGATCTTGGAGTTTCGTTTGTTTCCGCTTAAGTCCGCAGGTGTAACTCCGTAATGCTCTGCAACAACGGAAATGATGTATTCCGGTGTGATCACTTTTTTCTCATCCGGAGAAATAATATCCTTCAGTGCCTGCTCTGCCAGCTCCAGAGTTACTTCCTTTTTCTCAAGCTTGGCTCCGGCCATGACCTTGTTGAAGGCACCTTCCAGCTCACGGATATTGGATTTGATATTGGTAGCGATATATTTGATAACATCTTCATTGATGTTGTAGCCGTTCATTTCTTCATTTTTATGAAGGATCGCCATTCGGGTTTCGTAATCAGGCAGCGTGATATCTGCGATCAGACCCCACTCGAATCGGGAACGGAAGCGCTCTTCCAGGATTTCCATATCCTTCGGTGGTTTATCAGAGGATATGATGATCTGCTTTTTGGCACTGTGAAGACTGTTAAATGTATGGAAAAATTCCTCCTGTGTGGATTCTTTTCCTATAATAAACTGAATATCATCGACAAGAAGAACGTCGATATTTCTGTATTTTTCACGGAATTTGCTCATTGCCGTGTTATTTCCGTTTCGGATGGTTTCGATCAGTTCGTTGGTAAATTCCTCACTGGTTACATACAAAACACGGCTGTTTTCGTCGTGTTCCAGAATGAAATGAGCGATGGAATGCATAAGATGCGTCTTACCAAGACCGGCTCCGCCATAGATAAACAGTGGATTGTAGGTATCTCCCGGTGATTCGGCAACTGCAAGAGCTGCGGCCTGGGCGAATTTGTTATTACTTCCTACAACGAAGGTGTCGAAGGTGTATTTTGGATTTAAATGCGCCTCTTCGTAACGTGTATCCTGAACCTGTTTATCATAAGAAGTGTTTTTTTCTGTTTTTTTGGGGAGATCTTTTTCCAGAACGAAGCGAACCTCGCATTCTTCCATGCCTGTCAGTACACAGATAGTAACCTGGAGGGGTATTTTGTAGCGTTTATTGATGTAATTGACTCCAATCGCTGCCTGCTCAGAGGGAACAACCACTGTTATCAGCTTTCCGTCAACCTCATAAACTTTCAGCGGCTTGAGCCAGGTATTAAAAGGGACATCAGTCACCTCATATTCAGATTTGACAGTTTGCAGGATCTCCTCCCATTTTTCAATAACAGCGTCCATTTTTTCCTCCCATGAGTATTATAATAACCCCAGTCTGCGACTGGAGATAGATATCCTTTTATATATTACAATGAAAATGGGGTTTTCGCAATGGAAAATCCTTGAGATTTTGGGGAAAAGAATGTGGATAATGTGGGGAAATTACTGTGGATTAGGGTGGATTATTGTGGATAAGAGTCCTGTAGGTTTCCATAAGTCGAGAATTGGTGGAAAATGTGGAAGAATTATGTGTATAAAAAAATCCACCTTAAAAATACCGCAAATAAAGGGTTTTTTTGAAAACGATGTGAACAAACCCTCCGAAAAAGTGGATAGATTTCCGGTCAATCCACAAGTTATCCACAAGTTATCCACAAAATGTGGATAATGTTACGTAAACCATAAGCGCTTTCCACATAAGAGAAAAAAATAAATACCGTAAGGTGGGGGTATTTTATAGAACCCTTGATTTTATCGGGTTTTTTGCAATTTTTACTTGACGAAAAGGAGGTTTATTTATATAATTGAAACGATGTTCTGAATGATAAGTTATTTCATAACAATTAAAAATAGATAAAGGAGGTGCTTTACCTATGAAGATGACATTTCAGCCAAAAAAGAGATCCAGAGCTAAAGTTCACGGCTTCAGAGCTCGCATGAGCACAAAGGGCGGACGTAAAGTATTAGCTGCAAGAAGATTAAAAGGAAGAAAACAGTTATCAGCATAAGCTGCAAGACCGCATTTATGTGGTCTTTTCTTCTATCCGGAGAAATATCCGCGCAGGCGGAATTTAATTAAGGAGGATTCGTTTGATCAGATCAGAGTCCTTAAAGAAAAATCAAGATTTTAAAGTTGTATATCAGAACGGAACATCGTACGCAAATCGGCTTCTGGTGATGTACGTGCTGAAGAATCAGCACATGAAGAATCGTCTGGGAATATCAGTAAGCAAAAAAGTAGGGAACAGTGTGGTTCGCCACAGACTCACCAGATTGATCAGAGAAAGCTATCGTCTCAACGAAACAGATTTTGACAGTAACCTTGATATTGTAGTAGTAGCGAGAGCCGCAGCCAAGGGCAAGAGCTTTCACGAGATCGAGAGTGCTTTTCTGCATCTTGCAAGAAAGCATCATATAACAGGGAATGAACATGATAAAGAAATTTCTGATTAAGATGATAAGGCTCTATCAAAAATATATATCGCCGATGAAGAGAACGAAATGTCCTTATATTCCCACATGTTCTCAATATGGTTTGGAAGCAATCGAAAAATATGGCGCATTTAAGGGCAGTCTTCTTGCGGCATGGAGGATATTGCGATGCAATCCTTTTTCCCACGGAGGCTATGACCCTGTGCCATGAATTATTTTGTGACTGTTCAGCCTTTTCCCGGGCAGAGCAGTTATCGGAATTTGTAACTGTTCAGTACCTCCGCAGTTAGTGGACGAATGAATAGTTACCGGACTTTTACAATTGAATAAGAAGTCTAGGAGGAAATGAATTTGGAACTGTTTTTAGCAACAAAAACCGGAACTCCTATTATCGGACAGATCGCGTCTGTGATGGGATGGATCATGGATGGCATATATAAGATGCTTGACGGCCTGTTCGGTATCCAGAACATTGGTCTTTGTATCATTATCTTCAGTATTCTTATCTTTGCCTTTATGACACCGCTGCAGATCAAGCAGCAGAAATTCTCCAAGTTAAGCGCGATCATGCAGCCTGAGATCCAGAAGATCCAGAAGAAATATCAGGGTAAAAAGGATCAGGCTTCCATGATGAAAATGAACGAAGAAACCCAGGCTGTTTATCAGAAATATGGTGTTTCTCCAACCGGTAGCTGTGTACAGTTAGCCATTCAGATGCCTATTCTGTTTGCTCTGTATCAGGTTATCTACCGGATTCCTGCTTACGTTGGAAGTGTAAAGAACATTTTTACTGGTGTAGTTGACAACCTGCTAGCTGTAAACGGATACACAGATATCCTGCAGCAGTTTATCACAGACCATTCCATGACACGAGTGCGTCTCGTTATGGACAGTGCCGGAAATGCTACAAGTAACTCGATTGTTGATTTTCTGTATGCACTTTCTCCTTCCCAGTGGAAAGAGCTGGCACAGATGGATCAGTTTTCAGGATTTTCTGATGCGATCACAAAAGCATCCGGCAATATTTCCAAGATGCAGGGCTTCTGTGGCCTGAATATCGCAGACCAGCCGCTGTACTATATCATGGAATTCTTCAAAAATCATGGTTCTCTGTTACTTGCGATCGTAGCACTTCTGATCCCGGTTCTTGCATGGGCAACTCAGATGCTGAACCTGAAGCTTATGCCACAGGCTGCAACACAGCAGGCAGACGGAAATGATCAGGCCAGCGCAATGGCAAACTCCATGAAAACCATGAACATGGTCATGCCTCTGATGTCTGCATTCTTCTGTTTCACATTCCCGGTTGGTCTTGGTATCTACTGGATCGCCAGTGCTGTCGTTCGAAGTGCCCAGCAGTTTGCGATCAATCGTCATCTTGATAAGATGAACATTGATGATTTGGTTAATGAGAATATGAAGAAGATCGAAGCGAAGCGTGCGAAGGAAGGACTTCCGCCGCAGAAGATCACCAATCAGGCTCATCAGTCCGCCAAGAATATCAATAAACCTGTGATCAATAAGGGCAACAGCGGAAACAATGGTGCTTCAGACAGAGCACAGAAGGTTGATACTGCTTATGAGAAGGCAAGAAGTGCAAAACCGGGCAGCATCACAGCTAAAGCAAATCTCGTAAGAGACTTTGATGAGAGAAATAAGAAGAAATAATCAGGAACGGAGGGGTTCGTAATGGAGGATTACATTCAGTTTTCAGCAAAAACAAAGAATGAAGCTATCACAAAAGCGTGTCTTGAGCTTGGAACTTCCAGTGACCAGCTTGATATTCAGGTTATCAGTGAAGGCAGCTCCGGATTCTTCGGAATCGGCAGCAAACCTGCCGTGATCAAAGTTCGCAGAATCGAGCCAGTTTCTGATATGCAGGAAATCGATGAACTGGTAGAGTCCGTGAAACTGGACGCTATCAAAGAAGAGAAGAAATTAGAAAAGCCTTTTACTCCGGATGTAAAGAAAGAATCTGCACCGAAAGCAGCTCCTGCAGAGGAGAAGAAGCCGGTGAAGAAAGAAGCTGTACAGGTGGAGAAGGCATCCGAAGAAGCACCTGCAAAGGCAGCAGCGCCAAAGGAAAGACCTGCAAGGGATTTCCAGGGCAAAGCAAAGCCTGCACGTGAGAAACAGCCAAGAGCTCCAAAGGAGCGTCAGCCGAAGGAAACACGTGAGAGAGCACCGAAGCAGGGCAGACCGATAGAGATCCTCAGCGATCCGGAGAAGATCAGAGAGGTTGAGGAGAGAGCAGTCGTATTTCTTCGTGATGTATTCGGCTCCATGGATCTTGGAGAAGTGGAGATCACATCGAAATACAACACTGCAGACGGTTCTCTGGATGTGGATTTTGAAGGTGAGGATATGGGTATCCTCATCGGAAAAAGAGGCCAGACACTGGATTCTCTTCAGTATCTGACAAGTCTTGTGGTAAACAAAGGCGAGTCTACCTACATTCGTGTAAAACTCGATACCGAGGACTACAGACGACGTCGTAAGGAAACTCTGGAGAACCTTGCAAGAGGAATCGCCTTCAAGGTAAAGAAAACCAGAAAACCGGTAGTTCTGGAACCGATGAATCCGTACGAAAGAAGGATCATCCATGCATCTCTGCAGGGCAACCGCTATGTAGAGACAGTCAGTGAGGGAGAAGAACCTTACAGACATGTAGTAGTAAAACTGAAACGCAATAATTGATGATCCACCGGTAAAGCCATAAGCCGTATCCCGGAGCGTAAGCTCCGTGGGTACGGCTTTTTTGTATGGAACTGAAAATTAAAAATTATCATTGCAATCTCCGCAACAATTCTTTATAATCATTGAAGAGCAAATAACAAAAGATATTTCTGCAGCGGACATCCGGAATGCAGAGATTAGAGCGTATTTGAAAAATCATTCCCGCAATCTGCACGCCCCACTTTGCGGTATATTTTGCCCGAATTCAGTTGCCGTAGCCCGCTACGGCGCCTTCATCCGGACAAAATCTCCCACAAATTGTGACGCACATCTTGCAGAAAGCCTTTTTCAAACACGCTCTAGCATTATAAATATGGAAACTGACAGAAGATGTTATTCTAGGTGAAAGCGTGAATAACACGTGTTTTTTGCGTGTAAAAAGCTTTTCCGGAGTAACATTTTTGCGTTTAACCGGATGCTTTTATCCGCTGGACCAGGATAAACGGCATGGCAGCGATCAGCTGCAGTGTGATATAGCGGATGCTTTTATCCGTTTGACAAAGGAGAGTGAAAAATGGAAGAGACAACGATTGCTGCGATTTCCACAGCCATGAGCGCATCGGGAATCGGGATCGTCAGGATCAGTGGCCCGGAGGCTTTTGAGATCGCATCCGGAGTATACCGTTCCAAGGGTGGAAAAAAATCTCTGAAAAACGTCCCAAGCCACACCATCCATTATGGATATATTTATGATAACGAAGAAATGGTAGACGAAGTGCTGGTCATGGCCATGCGCGGACCACGGACATACACAGGAGAAGATACCATAGAAATCGACTGCCACGGTGGCGTTTTAGCCATGAAAAAGGTACTGGAAACTGTGCTGAAAAACGGAGCCATTATTGCCGAGCCGGGAGAATTTACCAAGCGTGCATTCCTCAATGGAAGGATCGATCTTTCCCAGGCGGAGGCCGTTATGGATGTGATACAGTCCAAAAATGAGTACTCATTAAAGAATTCTGTAGGACAATTAAAAGGTTCAGTCCGAAAAACCGTACAGCAGATCAGAGAAAAACTACTGTACCATATAGCGTACATTGAATCGGCATTAGACGATCCGGAGCACTATGATCTGACAGGATATTCGGAAGAATTAGAGCAGATCGTAGCAGAAGAAAAAGAAAAAATACAGAACCTGTTAAAAACAGCCGGAGACGGAAAGATCATACAGGAAGGTATCCGGACCGTGATCCTGGGCAAGCCGAACGCAGGGAAATCTTCTCTGCTGAACCTGCTTCTGGGAGAGGACAGAGCCATCGTGACCGATATCGCAGGAACCACCAGAGACGTACTGGAAGAGTATATCAACCTGCATGGGATCACATTAAAGATTGCTGACACAGCCGGAATCCGCCAGACAGAAGACATCGTAGAGAAAATCGGCGTATCCAAAGCCAAAGAAATGGCAGCAGACGCAGACCTGATCCTCTATGTCGTAGATTCCTCCGTACCGTTAGATGAAAACGACGAAGAGATCATAAAAATTTTGCAAGAGAAAAAGACAATTGTCCTCTACAGCAAGACAGACCTTGAATCTGCTATAGATATAGAGGATTTAAAGAGCAGAATAAACCAGCCGGTGATCCCAATTTCCGCAAAAGAAGAAACCGGGATCACAGACCTGGAAGAAAAAATCCGGGAAATGTTCTTCAGTGGGGAGATTGACTTCAATGATGAAGTCTACATCACCAATGAACGCCACAGACAGGAGCTTTTAAAAGCACAGGAAAGTCTTTCTCTGGTAGAAAATAGCATAGAAAGCGGAATGCCGGAGGATTTTTATTCCATAGATCTGACAGATGCATACGAAAGTCTGGGACGGATTCTGGGAGAATCACTTGGGGAAGACCTTGTTAATGAGATATTTTCTAAATTTTGTATGGGGAAATAATAACCGCATGGGCTGCGGAGGCCCCGGCCGAATGCCCGCATGGATTGCGGAATCCCGGCCGTATATGCCGCATAGGCTGCGGAACTCCGGTCGTATAACCGCATAGGCTGCGGCCCCCCGCAGAGGGTAGATCCACATTGAAATGTGAGAAAACCGCAAAGGGGCACAAGGCCGCGCCCCTCTGCACACCCCTGGGCCTTTTTTATATAGTGCAGCGATTGTGGAATGCTGAAAGAAACTAACTTGTATCTGTATGCTTCTGTATAGGCAATTCGACACTGAGCCGAAATGTATCAAACGGAACTTTGTATATTTCTGTAGGATATATTGTTGCATAATATAGATTGCGGAACTCCGGCTGTATATGCCGCATGGGTTGTGGAACCTCGGCCGCATATGCCGCATAGATTGCGGCTCCCTGCTGTACGCCACATGGATTGCAGAATTCCGCAGACGTGCATCGCACGTCGAGAACCTCATTACAGTTCCACTGCAACCCCCTCGGCACAACGTTTCACATCCAACACCGAAGCATACAGACAAAAGTCAACACCGTACCCCACACCACAACCCAAGAACTCCTAAAAAAAGCCCGAGGGGTGTGCAGAGGGGCCGTGGCTTTACGG
>OGOT01001318.1_pt1 | contig 16343 bp, 14 predicted proteins | sample 1552791 | NCBI WGS metagenome assembly OGOT01 (sample SAMEA2580160, study PRJEB22360) | human gut metagenome | biome: human gut; feature: human-associated habitat; material: faeces | place: Denmark | collected 2008/2010
TTGTGAAATTGTTTGAAAATTGTCTACTTTTATGGCCGTGTTATCGTGTAACACGGTGCAATATTACGGATAATTATCACAATTACAAAATAAATCGTGAATATTTTCACGAAAAAGCTATTGTTATGATACGCAGATTAGAGCAATTTATAAAGAATCAAGGACTTAGCGTAAGGTCTTTTGAGCAATCTATTGGCGCAAGTGATGGTATGATTAGGCGTGCCATCAAGAATAATACAGACATACAGAGTAAATGGCTATCTATTACTGCGGATATTTATCCTAATTTGGATATAAACTGGCTCCTAACTGGCCGAGGGTTCATGTTGAAATCCGAATCCACATCGCCCACGGGCGAGCATGTTTCAGACCCACTTCCACTGCCAACAGAAGAATCTTTATTATATACAATGTACAAAGAAGAAAAGGCTGAAAACAAAGAATTGATAGAGCAAATCGGTGCCCTAAAACAGCAAATAAAGACATTGGAGGAAAAGATAGCGGAGTTACAACTATCCCCTCTTCCAAATGTTGCCTCCGTTGGATCAACCCGGATCCGCAAAAGCGATGTTGTGGACTTGGGAGATGTCCAGTTTGTGGGACAGTAATAATATATGGCAATAATTAAAATTCAAAACATTAAATATCAACAATAAACTTTTCTTATTATGGAATTGATAACATCAATCATTATTATTGTTTTTGCAGTATTGCAAATTATATTATTTTTTAAGGTTTGGGGAATGACAAATGATGTAAAGGATTTGAAAAACAAACTGGAATCAAAAAAAGGGAATGCGAGCAATTGGAGTAAAGATTTTGCTCTCAAAATGACTATCAACCAAAAGGAACAAGCTAAGGAAATTCTTTATAAAGAAATTCTATCCTCAAAAGCGTTTGCAGAATTAATACGTTCTAACACTGCTACCGAGGCATATAAGCTTAATATGATCGAAAAGATAAATAATGAGTATGATATTTATTTGAGAGCTATCGGGGAGTCTTCTTTTACTATTGATTGTGATAATAGGATTTACAACGTATTTAGGTAAAAAGATATCTCAAAAGCAATCATTTTAGTATATTTAGACAACATCTACTAGGCTAACTATTTAATAGTCAATAAAAAAGTATCAATATTGATACACGGTAAACACAAAATAAGGGGTAACGAAAACGGCATTTAACATGCTTTTTTGCAATAATTAACCACTTATGTAGTATCGAAAGAGTTCAAAAAACAAAGCCAGATGTCCCCCTAAGTGTCCCCCTAAGTGTCCCCCTAAGTTGAAATAACGCCATTTTAAGCCACAAAAAGGGCGATGTCTCGATCTGTTAATGATCAGGACACCGCCTAAAATGATTTAAGCCTTTAAAGTATGACTTAAATACAAGTAAAACAGTTATTTACTACATCTTATCAAATGCGATTGTATAATCATGGCTCGTTTGGTCATTTTACAGCTTCCATCGGTCATACCAGCATGCAATAAACTACTCTTGGTAATCCCAATTTCCTCTTCACTGAGCACGTCAAATATCGCTGAAATCGAGCCAAAATAATAATTCTTTTTCTCAAATATCAAATGTACATGTATTACTTTCGTCATAATCATTTTGAATAGTTCGAGCTACAAATATACCAAATAGTAAGTATATGGAATAATTTTATTAATACCTATTTTGTGTCACCAACAAAAAAAGAGACCGTATAAAGCCTCTTTTATCACACACTGGACTCATGAATATGCTATCCACAAATCAGCCCTTCAATAGGCAGAATCAGCCCAATTCATGTGATCATACATTCTTAATTAACATCGAATTCAAATACCATTTCAAAACCTCCCAAATTCACTCACATATTTAACATAAACATCAACTCAATTAAACCTACTTGTACTTTTCGTATTGAATCATGCTGTTTATTGATTTGCCATAACTATCTGACATCCTTTTATCTACGCACTATTTTATATTTACTAAACTTTTACTTTTCGTATTGCCCCTTATACGAAAGGTTCTTCAGTGCCTCTTGTGTTGGACGATTTCAGTTCCGTGTACGGTATGTTCTATACGGTAACGGCGGATGGATTCTCCGACAGTGACATGATACGTTATACCCAGTTTATCCAACGTGAACTTATCAATATAGAAGGGGTAAGAAATGTGCAGCTTTACGGTACTGCATCTCCATGCATAAATATAAATATTGACAAGAAAGAGATGGCGCATCTGGGTATATCTCCGGTAGAAATCCTTCTGACGCTGCAAGACCAAAATAAAACGGTATATGGAGGCTACTTCAACAGTAGCAATGAACGCATGAAAGTAATGGTTCCGGGTACTTTTCAGAATATGGAAGACATAAGAAATCTTGTACTGAAAGGACATAACGGAGAATTGTTCAGGCTGGGTATGATTGCAAATGTGGAAGAAGGTTATGAAACCCCGCAGAGGAATATGATGAAATATGACGGACAGAAAGCCTATGGCATAGCAATAGCCATGGAGTCCGGCTATGATATATTGAAGATAGGCAAGGTTGTTACCGCCAAACTTGCGGAACTGGAAGGACAGCTTCCCGCTGGTTTCAGGTTCAATAAAGTTTTCTATCAGCCTGAACGTGTTAGCGATGCAATAAACACCTTCATCATAAACCTCATAGAGTCTGTGATTATCGTGATTCTTATCCTGATGCTTACTATGGGATTCCGAAGTGGTGTTGTGATAGGTACAGGACTGGTAATTACGGTGTTGGGTTCATTTGTAGTACTGTACTTCTTTGACGGTACTTTACAGAGGGTTTCACTCGGTGCATTCATAATAGCGATGGGTATGCTGGTGGATAATGCAATAGTGGTGGTGGACGGAATACTCATAGACAGTGCAAGGGGTATGAAAAAACCGGAATCTCTTGTACATACAGCAAATATTACGGCACGTCCTCTTTTAGGGGCAACCCTCATTGCCATCATTGCTTTCATGCCCGTTTCGCTTTCTCCAGATATGGCGGGAGAATATGCCCGTGACCTCTTTATCGTACTGGCTGTATCACTCTTGCTGAGCTGGGTACTGGCTTTGGTTCATGTACCTATACACTGCGCAAACTATCTGAAGATTAAACCTTTCGCTGAAGACAGTAAAGTGTTTGATTCTCCGCTGTATAAAAGTTTTCGCAAGATATTGACTATACTACTTCATCACAAGATCTGTACGGTATCATGTATTGCCGCCCTTCTTGTGCTGAGTTTCTGGTGTTTCCGTTTTCTGCCGCAGACATTCTTCCCTGATTTGACTTACAATCAGATTTATATGGAATATAAGATGCCCGAGGGTACCCGCATTGAAAAGGTGGAGGAAGACCTGAAGGAGATTGAGACATATCTGAAATCCAATCCGTCAGTTACCCATGTGACTACCTCGCTTGGCGGAACACCCGCACGCTATAACCTTGTGCGTTCCGTAGCTGACCCAAGCCTCCGTTACGGAGAGCTTATCATAGACTTTAAAAGCCATAAGGATATAGACAATTGTATGCAAGACTTACAGGAGTATATGAACCGTAGCTATCCAGATGCGTTTATCCGTCTGAAGAAATACAATACTATGTATATGGAGTTTCCTATTGAGATTCTTGTCTCCGGTCCTGACCCGGCTGTCCTGAAAAGACTAAGAGACAGCATACAGGGTATTATGAGAAAAGAGCCTTCTGCCATGCTGGTAACGGACAACTGGGATGATCCGGTAATCAACATCGGTGTGAATTTCAATCAGCAGAGTGCCAGATATGCAGGGTTGTACAGGAATGATCTGGCGATGTCCCTGCTTTCTGCAACAGACGGTATTCCGGTGGGCAATCTGTATGATGGCAATGTATCCAAGAATATATACCTGAAGAATACAGGATATGATAACCTTGAAAATATAAGTGTGAATACCATGCTCCCCAATGCCTCTGTATTGACAGACAAAGAAAATATTCGTGATGTTATAATGTCTGGTGACAGCGAGTCGCTGATAGGCGGGCTTACAGCCGGAAGAACCGTAAAGGAAATAGCTGACAGTATCAGTTTTGTCTGGAAAGACCCTGTTGCATACCGGTATAACGGTCAACGTGCCATCATTGTGCAATGCAACAATGCCTACGGCTTTACTGCGGAGGATACCCGTCTGGCACTGGAGAAACAGATAAACGAAAAAGTGAACTTCCCCAAGGGTTACACAATGAAATGGCTGGGCGAATATAAAGCCAGCACGGACTCAAATAAATATTTGTTTAGGAGCTTTCCGATTGCCGTGATATTCATGTTTGCCGTACTGGTCTATCTGTTCAAGGATTTCAGGAAACCCCTGATTATATTCCTTTGCCTTCCTCTGGCTTATATAGGTATTGTATTGGGTGTCCTCGTGAGTGGAAAGCCTTTCAGTTTTGTGGCTGTTGTCGGTGCTCTCGGTCTAATTGGCATGATGATAAAAAACGGGGTGGTGCTTCTTGATGAGGTTACAGCGCAGATAAATGCCGGAGTAATACCGATGGAGGCTCTGCTGTCTGCTTCTTCCTCACGTTTGCGACCTGTCATGATGGCTTCCGGAACCACTATTCTTGGTATGATTCCGCTTATCTCCGATGCTATGTTCGGTCCTATGGCTGTGGCTATTATGGGAGGGCTTCTCGTTGGAACGGTTATCACACTGATGATTATCCCAGTATTCTATGCTTTATTCTTTAAAATAAAATGTGATTAAAATGAAAAGACTATTATCAGGAATATTGGCTGTTCTGTTTTCTTCATATTGTCATGCGCAGCAGATACTGACGCTTGACGACTGTTGCAGAATTGCCGTTGAAAACAATAAACAGAGAAAACTGTCAGAATACTCTGTCAGACAGGCAGAGATACAGGCAAAGAATGTAGAGGCAGACTTCCTCCCCAAGTTTTCGGCTTCAGGTGGATACCTTTATGCCAACAAGGATTTTTCGATGGAGCTTGCCCCTTCATTGGCGGCTTCTCTCAATATGAACAACACATATTTTGCTGGAATACAACTGGAGCAGCCTATCTATATGGGTGGAAAGATTCTGTCGGCACGCAGGATGGCAAATATCGGTGAATCAATAGCCAATATAAATAAACGGAAAACGGATTCAGATATTCGTATAGAGACTGAAGAGGCTTATTGGAATGTAATCAAGTCCGAAGAACTTAATCTGGTTGCTACCAGATACAAGGAACTTGTGTCTGAACTGTACTCTAGCGTTGAGAAAATGAATAGTACCGGTATGACTCCCAAGAACGAGCTTTTGAAAGTAAAGGTAAAATTGAATGAGGCAGAACTGTTGATGAGAAGGAGCGAAAATGCGGTCAGGCTGTCAAAGATGGCTCTGTGCCATGTCATAGGTATGTCTCTTACTTCTGATATAGAGGTGTCCGGCAGTATTGAATTTATTCCGTTGTCCGCAAAGGACTATGAATTTACGGTACAGAACCGTCCCGAATATAAACTGCTTACAGAAAACATAAATCTTAAAAAAGAACAGATAAAGTCGGTAAGAAGTGATTTCCTCCCGAAGATTGGTCTTGTTGCCGGATATAATTACATAGACGGTATCAGGATGAACAATCACAAGTTTCTTAAAAATGATGTGTTTTCCGTTATGCTGGCTGTCAAAGTTCCTCTATTTCATTGGGGTGAAGGACACCGCAAGGTGAAGTCTGCCAAGATTGAGATGCAAAAGGCGGAGGTTACACGGTGTGAAATGGTTGAGAAAATGCAGCTTAAAGTGGCGAGAAACTCCAACCTGATGGATGAAGCACAGCTGGAGGTTGAGCTGACAGAAAATGCGTTAGAGTCTGCGGAAGAGAGTGAAGGAAAGCAGGAAAAGTTTTGAAACCGGTATGGCGACACTGACAGACTATCTTGAAGCACAGGCTGGATGGCAGAAGTCGTATTTTGAAGCCATCTCAGCCAAGACAGAATACCATGTAGCCAAATCCAAATTCTTAAATTCACTGGGTAGCTTATGAAAACAGAATTCTTAAAATTGATTTTATCGGAAATAGATGTAATTCTGTCTAAAGAACAGAAAGTTAGTGTACAGGATATATTAAGTAGAATTGATTATCCCAATGATCAGATTCTTATTGCCATAGGTTATCTTTTACATGATGACAGAGTATATTTCTGGGAAAAAGATATGGTCTTAGAGTATAAGGTATTCTATTTCTAAGTTTTATTAATTATATTATAGACTATAAAATAGTATGCTCACAGGCAGTATAATTACTGCCTGTGAAACACAAATGTTTGTTTTATAGGGGATTCATTGTAAAAATATTTATCATCATGTTATTAGAGTAGAATGTGTTTATGAAGTCAAATAAAGTAAATGGATAAAATAGAGTATCAGTGTAACAAATATGGGATTAAAGTTCAAAATAATCTTTGGTTATAGCATTCTAATAGTTCTGCTTGCTGTAACCATTTATTTGTTCCGCAGTGAACAGATAAAGAGAAACACCCTTCTTCGCAACGAAAGGGAACTGGTTAACACTTGGCAACTTACAGAACAGATCTATGCAGATTTACTTGAACTTGCCACGGAGGGTGAAATGGTAAGCGTCTGGAAGCATGAGGATTATATTTCTTACAGAAAGAAAAGAACGGACATATGCGACACGTTACAGATTCTGAAGAATAATGCCCATACTCTCGGACTCCAGAACAGAATAGATTCTCTTTGTTTTCTGCTAAAGGATAAAGAACTGTTGCTTGGAACGGTTATGAATACGTTTAAAAGGCTTCAAAACCAAACAGATATAGTCAATGAGAGGATTCCAACCATCATCTCAAAAGTAGAGAAACTTCCAGATATTACAAAGGAAAAAGCCATTCAAGAGGAACCCAAGCGGAGAAAAAACATTTTTTCCATATTTCGCAGAAAAGAGAAAAAATCCGCATATCTTCAACATAAGGAAAATGCAGAAAACCCTCAAGAAAAAAATTCCTCTTCCGTTACTACCGGAATGCTTTATTCCTTGAACCGTGAAGTTTCAAAAGAGAGACAGGCACAACAGATTATGTTGACCAACCAGATGGACAGTCTGTACACTAAAAATACAATTCTTAACCAAAAGCTGAACAGCCTTATCCGAACACTTGAATTTGAAAGTAACCGAAGAATTTCCGACAGATACAGGCGGTTCGTATCGGAGAGGGAACAGTCATATCTTCTTATTTCCTTTCTTGCCATATCCGTCTCCCTGCTTGCCATTCTGTTGTATTTCATAATCCATAGAGAGTTAAACAGGAAATACCGGTACGAGAAGGAACTTGAAGCATCGGATAGAAGGAACAGGGAACTGTTGCAGTCAAGAAAAGACATGATGCTATCCATTGCACATGACCTGCGCTCTCCACTGAGTACGATAAAGGGTGCTGCGGAACTCTTGCCGGAGGAGTCCGTACCGGAACGCCGTCATGAATATATGGAGAGCATATCACACGCATCCGACTATATGCTTACATACGGTGAAACACTCATGAATTTTTACCTGCTGGATACGGAGCAGAGCCGTCCACAAATCTCCGTTTATAATCTGGAATCCCTGTTCAAGGAAGTCGCTGACAATTTTCTTCTGCAGGCCAGGAAGAAGGATCTCCGGTTCTCAAGCGAGTTCCTTAATATGGACATTATTGTCTGCGGAGACAGAGGACAGCTGCAACAGATCGTAAGCAATCTGACAGCCAATGCGCTCAAATTTACCGAGAAAGGAAGCATATGCCTGAGAGCCGAATATTACGACGGAGAGCTGCGTTTTTCAGTACAGGATACAGGCTGCGGAATGGACTGCAAAGATACTGAAAGGATATTCACAGCCTTTGAACGGCTTGAAAATGCCCGTAACGTACCGGGATTCGGACTTGGTCTGACCATATCGTATAGTCTTGTCTCACGGATGGGTGGCAATATCCGTGTTGAAAGCCGCCCGGGAGAAGGCAGTACATTCATTGTCATTCTTCCACTCCGACAGGCGGACGATGAATCTCCGATAGAGGAAAGCAAGCCTGTTTCCGTCTTGTCAAGCCTGTACGGCATTTCCATACTTCTGCTTGACGATGACATCAGACAGCTCCGCATCACGGGAGAAATGCTCAAGCGGCTCGGAGCAGACTGCACCTTATGCACCACCAGCCGTGAACTCATATCCCAGATAAGAGAGAAAAGCTATGATGTGCTGCTGACAGATATCCAGATGCCTGAAATGGACGGACTCTCCATTCTTGAGCTGCTCCGTTCCTCCAATATAGGCTGTGCGAACAGTATCCCGGTGATAGCCCTGACTGCCCGTGTAGATGATGACGTGAACTATCTTTCATGCGGATTTGCCGGCTGCATCCGTAAGCCGTTTTCCATCGACAGCCTGTCCGCAGGCATATCCGGAGTCATCGGAACGGCAAAAGAACGGGCCTGGAAGCCGGACTTGTCCCTGCTTTTTACCGGAGAGGACAACCATGAGGAAATGCTGAGGATCTTTGTCGATGAAAGCCGTAAGGAACTCTCCCTGCTGCATGATGCACTGCGTAGAAATGACAGACAAACCTTTCGGGATGTCCTTCACAAGAACCTGTCGCTTTGGGAAACCGTGAATCTGGACTATCCTATGGAAATGCTTCGTGAGATTGTCACAACGGACCCCGGAAAATGGCAGGAGAAGCATCTAAAGGAAATATACAGGATTGAACAGGCGGCATCGAAACTGATCATCCATGTTGAAAAAATGCAGGAAGAAACATATGAAAAGAACAATACTGATAATTGAAGACGACATCATATTCAGCCGCAGCATAAGCAACTGGCTGAGAAAAAACAATATGGAAACGGAATGCGTGGCACAGCTCTCTTCCGCACGCAGGAAACTTTCATCCGGAGAGTATGACCTTGTCTTGGCAGACCTGCGTCTGCCTGACGGTAACAGTACGGATCTGTTAAGATGGATACATGAAAAGGACCTGAATGTCCCATTCCTCATAATGACCAACTACGGACAGGTAGAGAATGCGGTGGAAGCCATGCAGCTCGGAGCTATGAATTATCTCTGCAAACCTGTACATCCGGATAAACTGCTGGAGTCCATCAACAAGGTCTTCAGCCGTATAAGGCATGATATCAATGAGTTCTATTGCGGAGAAAGTGACAAGGCCCGTGAGATGTACCGCCAAATAAGCCTGGTTGCGGCTTCCGACATATCCGTCCTTCTGTGCGGAGCTTCCGGTACAGGCAAGGAACACATAGCGCGGGAACTGCATGAACAGAGCCGTAGAAAGAACAGGCCGTATGTAACGGTTGATTGCGGATCCATTCCCGAAGAACTTGCCGCGTCTGAATTCTTCGGTCACCGGAAAGGTTCGTTTACCGGTGCAGTCAGTGACAAGACAGGCCTGTTTCAGGAGGCTGATGGCGGAACACTTTTTCTTGACGAGATAGGCAACCTCTCCTACAAGACGCAGATGCTCCTGCTTCGTGCCCTGCAGGAAAAATGTAACAAGCCGGTCGGCTCCATGAAAGAACGCCGTTTTGACATCCGTCTTCTGGCTGCCACAAACGAGAATCTGGAGAAAGCCATAGCGGAAGGACGTTTCCGGGAGGATCTGTTCCATCGTCTCAACGAGTTCATCATCCGGGTTCCCCGATTATCCGAATGCCCGGAAGACATACTTCCCATGGCAAAATTCTTCCTTGACCGTTTTTCCAAAGAATACAGGCTGTCTGTTCAAGGATTTGACTGTCTTGCCATAGCCGCCATGCGGGAATACGGATGGCCTGGAAACATCAGGGAGCTGAGAAATGCCGTCCGCAGTGCCATGTTGCTTGCCACCAACGGCTGGATAACAGCCGGCAACATGAAACTTGACCTCAGTGTAAAACCAGAAGAGGATGTGATTCTCTCAGAGGATGAGAAGGAACGGCTGCTGCTCGTGAAAATGCTTGAACAGACGGGGAACAACCGTTCAAAGACGGCCAAACTCCTGAACATGAGCCGTACAACCCTGTACGAAAAGCTGAAAAGAAATGGAATTATCTGATGCAGACCGGGGAGTCGGATTTTCCGACACCCACAGAATTAACTCTTTTTGTCTTGCATTCCGGCAGGCTTCCTTTTATGTTTGGCAATAAAAGACAAATCATAAAAACGATGAATCATGAAGATACACTCATTATGCGGCAGATTGCGTATGCGGATCTGCGACTTTGAAAGCCGGGAAAGGATGTGGAAAACAGGACTGGCACAGGCCATGAGGCTTTCTCCTCCCAAAGGCAGCGTTCCGGAAATCATAGAAACCCTTCTCCTTGTCCCGATAACAAACGACCTCTGCAGGGAAACCAGCAAAGCAATCCGTTACAGACAGACGCTTACGGGCAGCTTCGCATTATTATACAGGGACAGGCCTTTTGCTGTCATATTCCTGCCCAATCTGGGAACCGGAAGGGTATTCATAAAATATCTGAACTCCAACAGTGTACAGTGTTCAGCCTTGAAAGAACTGCGGGATACAGATGAGATTGCCGGATTTATCCGTCAGAGGTTTCCCTGAAAATCCGTCTGATGCGAGGGGGCTTACAAAAAGTGTACATATTCCTTACACTATTGTAAGGCGGGTGTACATTGCAGGCTTACACCTGATGAATACCGTGAAATTTATTCATCTGTATTCCTGATACTTATAGAATTTCATATCGGTTCCTATCTGTGAGGCATGGTATTGGTTTATACATAAACCGAATGTAACACTTAAATTAGGAGCGTATGGAAACATTAATGAGTAGCAGTCGGTTAGAATATTTTGCAGAAACCTTCCATGAAGGCAAGACAATCACAGAAGACAAGATAATCGGTGCTTATGCGGAGTTCATATCCCTGCTCTCCCTGCTGGCAGACGGAGAACATACAGTGATAGACAAGTTAAGACATCTCAGGATATTGGAACTGGAACTTGATCTCTACAGAAACATACCGGGATACAGTTCTGATCATGTAATGGAAATATATCTTACAAAAACAACCTCCCTTGTCAAGATGAAAATCGAACTTCTTCTCTTTTCGGTGGAACATCCGGAATGCCGTGTCTCTTCCAATATACAGAAGAAGCGTAGCGGTGGTGCTCCGTCCATACTCTGGAACGGCTCCATCATCAATCTTATGGAGCTGATAGCTTCACTGGACTATTCCGGCTTTATCACCAATGACAACGGCAGCCGCCAGTCCTTTGCCGGGTTGGTTGCCGCATTTGAAGAGTTAGTCTTCCCAAACCATACGATCTGCGTGCAGACCTCTCAAGACGCAAGAAAAACCTCTCCGTCCTGCTTCCGAAACTCAAGGAGAATTATGAGAAAAACATTGTAAACTGCGGTCTCGGATAGCGTTGATACAAGGCGGGAAGTACCGTGTCCTTCAAAGTCATCTTTTGTCATGGATAGTCATATCCCGATATTTGGTCGGTATTGAAAATCTCACTTATTTTGCCTCCGTAAAAATAACCCAAGAAATTATATGTTCCATGGCTAAAATCAGACAGACCGGCAAGCCGAAGCAGGCTGCCATCACACAAGCATGAAAGGGAGGGCGCAAGCCGAAGGATGAATCCGAACTTGATTCCTATTATTACGGTTTCCGCCTTGACGAGGTACAGAATATAGAGTTTGAAAGGCTCTATTCAAATTCGGGTGCAAGCACCAAGTCCCAGTTCATCATATCCGCCATATTCGGCGGATCGCTGAAAATTGTGAAAATCGACAAAGCCGCAACGGACTTCTATATCCGTCTGACAAACCTTCAAAGCGAATACCGCCGTGTCGGAGTAAATTACAATCAGGTTGTAAAGGCCGTACATGGCGGGCAGCTGACCGAGAAGAAGGCACTTGCCCTGCTTTACAAGCTGGAACAGCTGACTGTGGAATACATCGCTCTGAACAAAGAAATCATCCGTCTGACAAAAGATTTCGAACAATGGTTGCAAAGATAACATCCGGTGCGTCCGTTTATGGTGCACTTTATTACAATTATGAGAAAGCGGACAAGGACAAGGCAAGGATACTTGGCTGGAACCATATAATGGAGCGTTCGGACGGAACTGTCTCCCTATACGTCCATCGGGGGCAAGATACTTTATCCGGAAAGTGCATTGTATGAAACACTGAGAAAAAATTATCGTGACTACAGGAAATATGTGAATAGCATATGTGGGAACAACAAGAGGCTGTCTCTATGCAAAAAACAGAGATAGACTTACTTATAATTTATAAGTTACAATATGAAAATCTCCTGCTTTTAGTCCTATAATTGAAGTAAACAAGGGCTAAAGCAGGAGATTTTTTATTTCTAAGTTTTAATCTATAAGATTTTTACTTTTGCAATTCTATTTTGAGACAGCCTCTTGTCGTTAGTTGGCCAGACGAAACGTGTTGCCGATTCTGCCGCATATCTTGTCGGTGTCTTCCTTGATTTTCGGGTTTACCAGTTCAGCATACACCTGCGTGGAGATTATGCTCTTGTGGCCGAGAACTTTCTGTAAGGTATCCAAGGGCATTCCCTGGTTCAATGCGAGGGTTGCAAACGTATGACGTGACTGGAGTTTTTCAAATAATCAAATATTGAGAGTAGCTTATCAGCAAAAATCATTTCATAATCTATGTGTATTTAGTCTCCATATAGTAGTGTTAAAAATACTGAAATAAAATGGCCATAATTATCTTATCTGTGATAAAATTTTATGCATAGCAGCTTTATAAATATTCCTATCATTGATTATTGCCGAGACAGCTTTTACTTCGTGTCCCAAAGAATCTAATCTACGCTTAATTTCTTCTGCCTCCTGCTGGTTCCGAGTTTGCGATAGAAGTAGTGCCTTCAAACTCTCAACTACTTTGTCAATTTGCTGTTCAGGTGTCTTATTAATATTGTCCATTGATAATTTGAAAATTACGTTCTTTACTTACAAAGGTAAGTATTCTCCATTGGATATGAAAGATTAGAGAAAATGTCTTTATCTTTGTGGAAGATAATATTAGTCCTCAAATGTTTAATTTATAGTGCAGATTATGTCATTTAAAGCTAAAGTTTCTATAGATGTAAACGGTGTGAAAGAAGAACGTTCGGTACTATTTATACAGACTCTTTTACTTGGCCGAACTAAAAATAATATTGATAAAGGGACTACACAATCTAATATTGACGGTTATATTGAGTTGCTTGATTCATCAAATAGAATTAATGGCAAAATTACTGTTCAGGTAAAAACTGTATCTCAAAGGGATGAAGGACATAACAAGTTCCCTTGTCCTACATCTTTATTTGCATATGCTGAAGCAACAACTGATAATGTCTTTCTTTTAGCAGTAGACCATTCTCAGAATAAAGTCTTATATAAACATATTTCACCAAAACTTTTAAATGAGAATCGTGACAAAGAGCAACAAGATACTATTACATTACATTTCAGCCAAAACGAGGAACTGCGTGAAGATAATATTGACACCGTATTAAAAGATTGGTTAAGTATATGCAGTAGCCGTGTATATTGCTTAACTCATGGCGAAGCCATTTTAGAGGAGAATAGTGAATTTAAGTCATATCTTCTAAACATGCCTAAAATGGCAACAGATTTAAGGCCTTGTGATATTCAGGAGATTCAAAACTTCATGGATGCATATAATGGATTATTAGAATCTGATTTCAGGTACATTAAAAGTGTTCTTTTCCCTAATGTGTGGAAACGTGGGATTGCAATATATACATATTCGGATAGTTCATTAGAATATTCTCTATACAATGTAAATGTAGGAGAACTTGTCGCACCAATAGTAAAAATGCCCAAGTGTTCAATTTTTGAGATTAAACACAACCATGACTATGCTTCATTTTCTTATGCCGAAAATAAGCTTAAAGAAAATCCCAATTTATATTCTATTTCTATCATTAAGAAGCACGTAGAGGACTTTATCAAAAAGCAGAGAATTATTCCATTAGATGAGAGCTTTTTGGTAGAATATATTCATGAGTTTATTGAAGCAAATTGGAGACATCTACATTTAAAAAAGTATTCTGAATTGAATGTGTATTCGTTGATTCAACACTTTCAATCAAAATACCCGTACATTGACAAAATGCCAGTACACTTAGTGTCAGGAGGGAAATCTCTATATGTAAACACTGTATATGATGCTATTAAGTTTTTATCCGAGATTGGGTATACGACCATACCATATCCCTATCCCGCTAAAGGTTCTTATGGAAATACGGGGATGGTATATGATTTTTACTCTCCAATAACAGCATTGGATAAATCTCGAATAGTAATTTTAAATACAATACGAGCATATCAGAATTTTATACAGTCAGAGTTCCCTTTATTAGCTAATGACCTTGATGCTTTTTATGGTGGAAATCTTATCTCTGTCTTGGTAGACTATTCTGATCCAGGACATAAATTTATATTTCACATTCATTATTTTAGAAGCATAATACCATCTAATGAAAAGGTTATTATAATTGAAGATATTAGTGATTCGAAGATAATGAAAGAAAATAATTTATCTTCTACATCGGATTTGTTCGGGAAAGAATCAGTGATGTTCAATGGCCGAGAGTTCTCTTGTTTCAAGGGAGGAGGGCTTAATGATATGACAATATTATTCGGGAAATATAATTGTTTAACCTATTTTTATGAGTTATTAAGAACTCATTTTGATGATTATTTTAATCAGCATGGCTATATGTAATTACAACAAACAAAAATTCCACTTGATATAGTATCATAATTAGAAAAAGTATTATCTTTGTATTTAGAATAAAGCGTTCTTATTAATAATGCAAAATAAGGTAGATAAGGGAACTTTACTCGTTTCTAAATCGTTACCTATCAAGATTTTCAATTCTGTAATTTGCTTGTTTTCAGAGAGAAATAGAAACTGCTATGTCTTGCAAGATGGTAGGTCAAGGTCTTTTCAATTCTGCAAATGGCTGCGATTTCTTTTAAGTAATCATTCATTTTTTGATTGCTGATAACTGGTAAAATCTTACCGTTTGGCAATTTGTCTTTATACTTTTCCAATATGGCTTTTGGTATATCCAGCAATCGAACGGTAGATGTAACATTTGTTTTGTGTCTTTTCCGTATAATCCACAAATTACCGTCAAATCCGGTGCGAATGTCCTCCTGCTTTACTCGCATACATCAATGTAGGAAAGTGCCGTGTAACAACTGAAAATGAACAAATCACGTACCTGCTCCAACCGTTTAGAGCTAAACTCGTGGTTGTAAATGGTGGTAATTTCTTCCATAGTCAGATAATCCCTATCGGTACGTTCAAACCTTACCCGATAACTCCCGAAAGGGTCGGCAGTCACTAAACCCGTATTCTTGGCAAAGTTTACTACCGTGCGAAAACGTTGTACGAACTTCATAGCCGTATTATGGCTGCACCCATAGTTATTCTTGATATACAACAGGAAATCTTCAATGAATACCACATTTATATCTTTAATGAGCATATCGGAAACGGAGTATTTAAACTTCATAAACTCCATAAGCCGTTTCTTTGTCAGTTCATAACGTGAATAGGTCTTGTCTGCGGTATTCATTTTGACCTTTTGCAAATACTGTTCGTTGTGCTGTTTGAAGAACTCTATCAAAGTCCGTTCCCTTGCTATCTTGCCTAAAAAAGCGTTCTTTACCAGTTCTGCGGTTACATATCCGTCTTGCGCCATTAACGCATGGTAATGTTGATGAACTGTGCTACGAATACTTTCCAGCATGGAATTGATGTGTACGGCTTCTGCGGTTCTGCCGGAAGCCTTGCCTAATTCCACGCTCCAGTGAGCCGGATTTATTTCCAACTTGGTGTTAAACTGGGCTACAACTTGGTCGATAGTGATACGTGCGATAATCGGTGCGTTACCATTTTTCTTTACTGCATTTCGTTTGACGAAATAGAGTAGCTTAAAAGTACTTCTCATAATCTCTTTTTTTAGTTACAAACTTAAATTGATAAACTGAAAATGAGATATTTGCAGTACGGACAAATCAAGACAACAAACCGCCAATTTGGGACATTCCGTGACCTAAAATCTTAGAGGGTGGACAGGTCACGAATTGGTCACGAAAGTGTGTCTTTTTGTGACCTTTTCGTGTCTTAGATCACAGACATTATATAAAGAAAAACTCCTACAATACCTTGATATTGTAGGAGTTGTACATTTACTGTCCATTTCTGCCCAGCGTTTCAGTGATCCGCCTGGGGTTCGAACCCAGGACCCCATCCTTAAAAGGGATGTGCTCTA
>OGOT01001321.1_pt1 | contig 16308 bp, 12 predicted proteins | sample 1552791 | NCBI WGS metagenome assembly OGOT01 (sample SAMEA2580160, study PRJEB22360) | human gut metagenome | biome: human gut; feature: human-associated habitat; material: faeces | place: Denmark | collected 2008/2010
AGAATGCCCGGGCTACCCGACAGCGATTTCGACATCCCCTGTCTGCGGCAACAAGTGCGTAAATCCGAAGCCAATGCCCGCTACTATTCTTTAAGCGACTTCATTCGCCCCGCCAACGACGGGAAACCCGATTATGCCGGACTATTCGCCGTCACCGCCGGAAACGAGATACAACGTCGCATAGAGCTCTTGCGTCGGGACGGAGACGACTATACCGCCCTCCTGCTCCAATCCCTCGCCGACCGTCTTGCCGAGGCCGCCGCAGAATGGCTGCACCGGCAAATACGCCGAGAATTTTGGGGTTACGCCCCCGATGAACCCGACCTCGACTTGCAGTCCCTCCTCTCCGTCCGGTATAGGGGGATACGTCCGGCAGTAGGCTATCCCTCCCTGCCCGACCATTCCCTTTTCTTCGATTGGGACAGAGCGTTAGACTTCTCGCGTATCGGAATAACCCTCACCGAAAACGGCGCCATGATGCCCAATGCCTCTGTCGCCGGACTCTACATCGCACACCCCGATGCCCGCTACTTCCACATCGGGCACATCGACGAAACCCAGCGCGAACACTATGTCCACCAAAGAGGCTTCACCCCCGAAGAGACCGGCAAATGGCTATCGGTATAATGATAGAGGGGTTGAAAGAACAGAGGGGTTAAAAAACAGCGACAGCAACAAACCGGATATCACACTCCTCCCTTGCCGTGTCCCGTAGCCTTACGAGTTGTCGTAATGCGATATAGGTGCACTTCACTGCAATAAATAAAGGGTTACTCTCACCCTCCTCCCTGCCGTGTCCCGTAGTATTACGGGGTGTTTTTGCACAGCAAAATATAGGGGAGGTGGCACGCAGTAAGGGAGGGGTTAGAAAGACTATCAAAAGCTCGGGAAAAAATCCCCGCCTTTATCGGGCGGTGAAAACGCAAGGGAGACGGAGGAAAGAGGGAGAGGACAGTCCGAGCAAATGCGAGTTCCGCAGCCCCCAACAGCGACCGTAGCGGCAAACCGTTAAGCCCGATAACTGCGACGGCGCTTCTTTGTTCGTTCTTCTCGCTGCTGAGAAAAATGAATAAAGAAAGTGAATAATGTAACAAGGACTTTCTTTGGCAGGGAAAGTAACAGAGTCTGGACTCCCCTATCTATATACCCCCTCCCCAATAAAATAAAACGATCTGAATACTCTATATTACCTGCGCCAACCCGGCATGAACGTTTTTACGGCGCAGAATAAAACAAGTATTATCCGGTAGAGAACAAAAATTCAAATACTTAAATTTGATTTTATTCTTCTCTTGACCTATCTTTGCGGTGCAGGAAAGACAATGGTCTCTTCCGGCAAATACATATTATTGAAGCGTTTAGTTTTATCCTTAATAAGAAAATCGCCAATTTTCAAAACACAAGGGATAGACGGTACAAACGTTCATGCTTGTGTATACAATCAATCGCCCATGCGGTGTTGTTATACGACTGGCGTGGGTTGGCTGTTTATTTTGTGTTGGGTGTTTGGCGATACCTCTTATTAGATAAACTGACAAGTTCCCACGCTTTTCTATTTTAAATGCCGAACGAAGGGGGACAGGGAGGCAACACAAAATTTATACATATGATGAAAACACGAGTACAGAAATGGCTGCCGGTAATAACCGGGCTGATGTTCTCGATGCATGCACTCGCTTACGATTTCGAGAGCGGAGGAATCTATTACAATTACAAAGAATTTTCAGATTCGGAGGTATATGTTACCCACAATGGGACTCCCTATTCCGGGAACTCTTATTCGGGGCATGTGAAAATACCCAAGACAGTCACCTACAACAGCAAAATGTATCGGGTGACCGAAATAGGGCAGCAAGCCTTCAAGAGCTGTAAAAAATTGATATCTGTCGAGATTCCCGAAAGCGTGACAAAAATCGGGAATGGGGCTTTTGACTATTCGGGTCTATCTTCCGTAAATATACCCAATAGTGTAACCATAATAGAAAATAACGCTTTCAGCTCGACCCAATTGACATCAATCCGTATTCCCGGAAACGCAACTCAATGGGAAAGAGCTTTTGCCGGATGCAGCAAACTGACAACAGTCATTATCGAGAGCGGAATAAAAAAAATAGAAAAAGGAGCTTTTGCCAATTGCACCGGACTGACCTCGGTTTCCATACCCAACAGTGTGACAGTCATCAGTGAATCTGCGTTTAGCTCCTGTACGGCATTGACGTCCATCGACATACCCAATAGTGTCACGGAAATAAGTTCAACAGCATTCTCGGGTTGTAAAAGTCTGATACATATATCTATACCCGAAAAGATTACGGGAATAGGCACATCGGCTTTTTCCGACTGTACGGCTCTTTCCTCTATCACATTTCCCTCCACCCTCACAGGCATAGGCGACAACTGTTTAGAGGGCTGCACCGGTTTAACCACCGTCGACATTCCGGCCACAGTCTCATACATAGGCCATACCTCGTTCAAAGATTGCACGAAGTTAACCTCTGTATCCATTCCCGATGGCGTAACCGGGATAATCGGAAGAGAAGCCTTTTCCGGGTGTGTAAAATTAAGCTCCATCACGATCCCTCAAAATTTGGAAGGCGTAAGAGCCAACGCTTTTTCCGGTTGCTTGAATCTGAAATCGGTTACATGGAATGCGCGAGATTGTTCGTTCAGTAGAGACAATGTCTTCCCTACCTCCGTTATCACCTCGTTTACATTCGGCGATAATGTGGAAAAGATTCCGGAAGGCATTTGCGAGGATATGGAAAAACTCACTTCCGTGACTATTCCCGAATCGGTGACAAGCATCGGGAAAGAGGCGTTCAAAAATTGTACGGAACTGACATCGGTCGTATGGAAAGCGCGTAAATGCGCAAATTTCTCAAATTCGGCCTATTCACCTCAATTCAACACCTGTCCCAACATCACCTCGTTCACTTTCGGAGAAAATGTAGAGAAGATTCCCGCGTATCTTTGCTCCGGCATAACACAAATTTCAGAGATATCCATACCCGAGTCCGTGACATATATGGGTAGGGCTGCATTCAAAGAATGCCCGGGAATAACCTCGGTAAGATGGAATGCTCGTACTTGCACAGACTTCACCAGTGCTGAAAACTCTGCGGGATTCAACACCTGCCCCAATATCACTGCATTCGCTTTCGGGGAAAACGTGGAAAAAATTCCTGCCTATCTCTGTTTCGGTATGGAAAGGTTGACCGAGATAATCCTTCCTCAAAAAACGACGACTTTGGGAAATGGAGTATTCAAAAACTGTATCGGGCTGCAATCCATAAGCATACCTCTATCTACAACGACCATCGGAGCCGATGCTTTCAACGACTGCATGGCATTGACATCGGTAATATGGAATGCGCGCTGGTGTTCGGACTTTACATCATCTCCCTTCAATGCCAGCCCGAATATCGCCTCATTCACTTTCGGAGAGGGGGTAGAACGGATTCCCGCTTTCCTCTGCCGGGGATTGGAAGCGATAGACGAAATAACATTGCCCGAAGGCGCGACCTATATCGGGGCGGAGGCTTTCTCCGGCTGTTCGGGCGTGACAGTGGTGAACCTCGGAAACTCACTGACAAATATCGGCAGCAAAGCCTTCTACGGCTGTGGACTATCCACAGTCTCTATTCCCATGAGTCTGACGAGCATAGGAGCAGAGGCTTTCGGGGATTGTGTCCGGTTGAAGTCGGTTATATGGGATGCCCGAAATTGTTCCGATTTTGCGACCTCGTTCCCTGAAACGGTAACCGCCTTTACCTTTGGTAAAAATGTACGTCTGATTCCATCAGGAATCTGCCAAGACATGGCTTTGATAGATTCCATTTCCATTCCATCTACGGTAACCCACATAGGAGATTTCGCATTCTACGGTTGTGATGGATTGGAACGAATAATTTCTTCGGCTTCTATCCCGCCGACTATCTCCGAGACGACCTTTGAAGATTACACTACAAAATTATATGTGCCAATAGGCAGCAAGACCCGATACCACGAAGCAGACTATTGGAGCAACTTCACTGACTTGCGCAATGATGGAGCCTCCTACACGATTGTCCTCTCGACCGATATTGAGAAAGGTAGCGTATCGGGAGGAGGCCTGTACGAAGACGGTGAAATCGTCAGAATTTCCGCTACCCCCAAAGTCGGATACCTATTCGCTCGATGGAGCGACGGAAATACCGAGAACCCTCGTAAGATCACCGTAGAATCCGAACTATCTTTAACTGCGGAATTCACCGCGGTCTGCCGATTATCTGTCTTATCGAACGATGCAACTATGGGTACGGTGAAAGGCTCGGGTGAATACGCCGAAAGCACAATTGTTATTCTCTCCGCTTTACCCAACGAAGGATTCCAGTTCGCCCGGTGGAATGACGGAAGTACCGAGAATCCAAGACCCGTGACCGTTATGGAAGATACCGAACTAACTGCCGAGTTCGAAACAGGCTCGCACCGGCTGTCGGTCCGCTCGGGAAACGAAGATATGGGTAACGTGACTGCTCTATTAACAGCCACACCGAACACCGGATATCAATTTATTCACTGGAATGACGGCGACATCTCCAATCCGCGCACAATAGCCATATCCGAGAATATCGATCTTATTGCCAAGTTTGAGGCCAAAGCCACGAATACAGATGCGATTTCGAATGATAACGAACGTATTTCCGTAATAGGCAGAACCCTGTACGTGGAAAACGGAGGAAAAACATATCGGATATACAATACCATAGGACAACTCGTCTATACGGGAAACGACAGCGAAGTGTCTCTCTCCAACCCCGGTATTTATACAGTATGCACAGGTAACCGAACACAAAAAATAATGATAAGATAACACGCCCCACAATCTTTTATCTTTCAGACTAAGGAGAAATGACAGGTAGAAATCTGTTATCTCTCCTTTTTTACTCCCCCTCTCCTCTGGAACCGGTGTCTCCCCTATTGTATATTACCATTCATTATTATACATTTGAAAAAGTAAGACATCAGAGTATGGCATAAGTCCGCCTCCCCTTTGGTTCACGAGACCGAGCAGTATACTACCTTCACAGCACAAGGGAGAAGTGCACAATGCTATCCTTATACCGAAACTGAAATGCCACATTCAACCCTCTCCCCCTGCCGTTTCCCGTAGCATTACGGGGTGTTTCCATAAGGAAATATAGGGGGAGTTCCCGCAGAACGAGGGGGTTAAAACAAAAGGCATACAAATTCCAAGAACAAACCCTCCGAAGAAAGTTCAATTATGCCATAAATCAAAGATGGCAAGACCATACATTTGCCTAAAAAAACAGAAGTATGGAAACACAAGAACAAATTTTGAAAGAACAACGGTTGAAAATAGAAACACTCCGGTATCGAATCCTGTTACGATACTACGAGTTACTGCTCACATTAGATGTAATGACACAACCCAACGAAGTGAAAACATTGATGGGGTATATCAACACACTCGAACGCTACGCCAAAAAGTATGAAACAAAACCCGTTAAAAAGAAATCGGGAAAGCGAAAAGAGCATATCGACGAAATACCGGTAACCGATGAAAATACCGGAAGCGAAGAAACAGATTATATGCCCGACAATCCGAGTAACCTTTTCGACCTGTTGGAGGACAGCGACGAGACATACCCTCCCGAAGCCGATGTGTTGCCCACCGACATAGACGACTTTTTAAGAGCCGGTTATGCCCGCTATCTGAAACAAAAAGAAAATAAAGAGAAAAACAATCCGGCTCACCCGCAATTAGAGGATTCTCAACCTTGAAAAAAATGTAAAGACCGAGAACAAAATGCGAGAAATAATTGTTATCTTGCAATAGATATAACAGTATAAAATTATGCCACACCGTCTTTTCGTTCTCCTCTTTGGAATATTATTCATAGGTCTCCTCCCCGGTTCGGCTCGACAATTCCCGGACAAAATATGGCATAAACTCGATTCCATTCAAAACTATCGGACCGAGTTCACATATACAGTGACATTACCACTCACCGATTCGGAAATAAACTATCGGGCAGAACTCTCCTATCGAAAAAATCCAATCGACACACTTTGCGGATATTCATACTTAATCGATTACAAAGCCGAGAACGATACATGCCCGTATGCCAATTTTATGGCTTACGACAACGGCGATTACTTTCGGTTCGACCGTGATCGGCTACGAGAATGTGGGTGTCGTATATCTTGAATATCAGTTGAATGCATTTTCAACATTTTCCCAATACGAGAAATCAATGCAGTATCGGAAAGACCGGAAACGTGCATCCAATTCACTTTTCCCGGCTGAAATATCCCGACAATTAAAAACATTCGTCGGGAAAAAAGATTGTCTCGTACAATTTTTCCCCGACACGCTCGTGCAGGACCGTCTGTGCGACGCCATACTCGTGAATGACTCCGTAAAGGGCGAATTGTCCCGAACCATACTCTATACATTCGACACCCACGACGGGATGCCCCTATATCGGGAAACCGAAAATAATCCGGGTCATTTAGGTTCGCAAACCGTTACTGTAAAATATTCGGGAAACGATACGGATACGAAATTCCCCTCCGACTATTTCGGTGAGACCAACCTGCTGGAAAATTACGGAGAAATATTCCTCCGATTCCGAGAAGGCACTTATGCAGCCTCCGACCGGGTAGGACAAAAAAGTCCGGAGTTTTCCCACAAATGGGGTGAACATCGGTTTTCTTCCGACCAGTTGAAAGGACAAAACTGCCTGCTCTTATTCCTCGACGAACGAGGCGAATTTTGCAAACAAGCCCTACAAATAGCCGAATCCGTATCCTTGCAAGAAAATCTGACGCCGGTTATACTCTACATAGAGAAACAACCCGAGAACATAGAAAACCGTTCGGGAGCCATCATACTGGAATATACCGGAAAAACAGCCGGCGAGTATGGCGTGACAGGCTACCCCACCCTCTTCCTGCTCGACCCCGAAGGCACGATACGATTCGTAAAAATAGGATATTCCCCGCTACTGGCCGAAGAACTCGAACTCGCCGTCAGGCAAATATTACACGACCGGCCCATACAAGCACAGAAAAACAAATAGTTTCATCTATAAATTAACAACAATGGAAAAAATCACTTTCAAAGGCACACCCGTACACACTTACGGTAAATTGCCGAAAGTAGGAAGCCAAGCTCCCTGCTTCACACTTACTCGATCCGACTTGACGGAACTTTATTGTCACGACCTCAAAGGACGTCGCATTGTACTGAACATCTTTCCAAGTCTCGACACTTCGGTCTGTGCTACTTCGGTGCGTAAATTCAATGAGCTGGCAGCATCTCTGGACAATACGACCGTCGTGGCCGTCTCCAAAGATCTACCTTTCGCCCAATCACGCTTTTGCACGACCGAAGACATTAAAAACTTAATTGCCGCATCGGCATTCCGTTCGCCCGAATTTTCAAAAGATTACGGTGTGGAAATGGTAGACGGCCCGTTAGCCGGACTATTGGCCCGTGCAGTCGTGGTCATTGACGAAAATGGAAAAGTCATTCACGCTGAACTCGTCCCCGAAATCGCACAAGAACCCAACTATGAAGCCGCTATAAAAGTGTTGAAATAAACTTCGACCCCACAACTGAATCCCTTCCTCTATATCGAACATAAAACGATATAAAGGAAGGGATCACAATGTTATTCTATTTCAGATCTGCTGTTTTAATACCGACAACCTCTGATCGTTTCTATCAAACGTACAAAATCATCTGGATATACATCACCGATATTACCGATACGGAATGTATCTGCCTTAGAAATCTTCCCCGGGTAAATAACAAAACCCTTTTCTTTCAGCTGCACATAAAACGACTTGAAATCAAATCCTTTATGTGGATAAAGGAACGAAGTAATGATAGGCGACTGTACCTCATCGGGTAACAAAGTTTCGAATCCGAGTGTACGCATACCGTTTACCAATACATCGTGATTTTCACAATATCGTTTATAGCGTGCGGTTACGCCCCCTTCTTCCGTAAGCTCTTCCATAGCTTGTTTAAATGCCCGCACCACATGAGTAGGAGAAGTAAAGCGCCATTTACCATGCCCTTTCTCCATCGTTTCCCACTGATCGTAAATATCGAGAGAAAGGGATTTAGACACCCCACGGCAACGCATCAGTTCAGATTTACGAGCAATGATGAATCCAAAGCCGGGAACTCCTTGTATACATTTATTAGCACTACTTATCATAAAGTCGACACCCAACTCTTGCAAATCGATGGGAATGCCTCCAAAACTACTCATTGCATCTACAATCAGTCGCTTGCCATACACCTTGACTATGTGAGCAATGTCTTTTAACGGATTGAGAATGCCCGTTGTTGTTTCGCAGTGAACTATGGCTACATGAGTAATATCGGCATTGTGGGCTAAATAGTCGTCTACATAACTTACCGATATCTGCTCTGTTTCATCAAAAGCCAACAGATCATAATCTATCCCATGATATTCGGCAATGTTTCCCATGCGATCTCCATAAGCTCCATTGCTTAATATAAGGAGCTTATCTCCCGGCTTAATAGTACTTCCTATAACTGCCTCCACACAATATGTGCCGCTACCTTGCAACAAAATGGAGGTATATTCATCGGGGTGCCGAGAAGACAATGCCACAAGCGAATTTCGTATCTCTTCCACAATATGTACATTGTAATCCTCGTCCCATGTACACCAATCGGTCATCATAGCTTCCTTCACAGTTTCGGTAGTAGTAAGAGGACCGGGAGTTAATAATATGTACGGTTTCATATCAATTAGTTTTTAAAAATTATTGGAATCATTCATTCTTCGATTTATATCTTGTATTACAGAGGGCAACCCGGTAATGTCGTCCACTACATAATGAGCTCCTGCACCTAACATACGAGTACGGACAACAGCTTTCCTGTTTTCCAGTTCCGCCATAGGTAATTTAGAAATCTCGTCTTCGGTAAGCCCCAATTCATTACTACCCAGAATAACACCCACCGTCCACACCTTCGAATTAATACCTTCTTTAATATCCGCTATCGTATCACCATATTTTAATACGCAGTCGACCGAAGAGACAGCCAAATCTATCATGTTTTGGTAAACCATATACGGGTAAGGACGCCCAGCAGGTAACCGATCTGAGGTTACACAATTGTCTATCACATAACCTTTCCGAGCCGCAGCAGGGACTACCACGTCCATCATCGCTTGGGTATATCCGGTTGTCGAACCAACCTTGATGCCCTGACTCCGCAACTGCATAATGGTTTCGACGATGCCGGGAATAGGTTCCGAATAATCTTCCAAAGTAGCAAACAATACACGCTGAAAATCATTATAACGACCTTGTACATCACTGTCGTCATAATCTCGTCCAAACTTCAAGCGAAAATCCTCGGCCACTCGTTCTATCGCAAATAAAGCTCGAATTTCTTCTATTTTCGTCAACCCCATAAATGCCCGCGTTTCTTCCGGGGTGACCCCCAACCAAATATTTTTGAAACTTTCGACAAAAGCAGCAACGGGAGCCATGCAACCATAATCGACGGAGGTCCCTGCCCAATCCATGATAATACACTCTACTTTCTTCATGATTCTTAGTGATTTATGATTGTTTTTATTTATTTTACCTGTTGAGTATTCGCAATCTTAGGTGATAGTCCGAAACAGTTTTGCGTAATAAATAATCTGTTCTTTCCAACACAAACTGTACGTTCACGGCGATAACGTGCCAGCAAATAGACGAGTGCCCCCATAAACGCCATAGCACAAGTAACTCCTACATATCCCGACATCAGATTATAGAAATGCAACCAATCGATATTCGGCTTAAAACACTCTTTCAACACCAATACCAATACCGTACCCATATAACCGATAAAGTCAAGTGTTATAATAAAAAAACCTACGTTTCCTCTAATACGGAAACAAGCGATGAAACGTTCGAAAAAGAGCGTTTGAAAACTGAGATATACCGTATAAAGGGACAAACTTTGCAGGAACAGCCATGTAGTGGTAGACAATTCGAGCGTATTGTAATTGAAGGCTATGAAACTAAGTGTCAATGTACCGCAAGTAACTAATACAAGCAGTGCACACAATACTTTCATATCGTTCTTTATCAATGACATTATGCCAAAAACGAAAAGAATAACAAGTGTTACAATCGCATCTATTTTGGCAAAAGCCCACGAAGATAAACCGCTAGCCTCCACATTAATGATCTTTACTAAAAAATCTTCTTTGATATCCTGTAAAATAGTGATAAACAAGTTCGCGAAAAATAGCAGTAACAATACCGGCATAAAACTTTTGAAAATATGCATGCGCCCCTCCCGGTTCAACGTCACTCGCTCGGTTCGTAACTTTTTGTCTTCCTCTGTCGGTTGAGGAAGACGTGTCATCAACCAACCCAATAACGATAACAAAGGAAAAGCAAAAGCACCAATGAAAGCAGGCATCCAAAACTCACTAATATGCAGATTTTCCATAACAAACAAACCAATGGATTTTGCCGTACCCGAACTAATAGCGATACTCAATCCCATAAGACTGGCCAACAGGTCGGTGACACGGCGACCTTCCAAAAAACTGAATATCACACCCCACATGCAACCCAATGAGAGTCCATTAAAAAAGAGAGCAAATACATTGAACGGCCGGGGAAGCAAACCAAACAACACAAGAGATAATTCGGCAACGGCTACCGACAAAATGATAAATCGTAACCGGTTTTCTTTTTTCAATTCCGAAATTACCTTAATACCTATTAATTTCGATAGAAAGTAACCAAAAATCTGTACAATGCTTGTTACGGTTTTATAGTCCATGCCAAAAAAATCGAGTCCATCGAATGTTGCCGCCGTAAACGGTTTACGTAAAGCATATACTAACGAATAAGACAACAAAGCCGCACCGCCTGCCCAAAAGATAAAAAGTACATCGGATAACTTTCGGTTAGAAGAAATACCTTTTTTTAGTCCATTTATATTCATCAGATCTCTTATATTCTTGATTTCGTCGACAAATGTAATGCAACTTCAAAAGCCTAAAAATGAATTTTTATTATTTATAAACACCATATTTTCAGAGTTTTATAACGTAACATTAATGAAATATTTATGCAATGAAAACATAATAGAAGTTTAGTTTCTTTGTATAATTATTTTAAGGTTCGATAGAAATTTCAATGCTTATGAACGATTTGCTTGACATATATAAGCGAATAGAGTATTTACGGAATCAAGGCGTAAAAATGAAGGAAATCGCCGACTATACCAACATGGCAGCCAGCGTATTATCTTCTTTATATTCCAGCGTATTACCCACCTATTTGAGTGGTATCAATAAAGGAGAAAATGAAGAAGATGCATTGGATTATGCCCTTTCACAAGTGAACAATATATCAAAAAAGAGGTTGTTAGGCAATTTACAAGAACTGAAAACACAACTTTTCCGATTGGAACCCAATACCGGTGCAGAAGAAAAAGCAAATCCTTTTTTAAACATGCTAACCGAAGAAATGCAAAACTCGGTGCAAGAGGTATATAATTACAGCGGAATCTATATCAGTTACAGTCTATCGTCCTCATCGCATTCATTGAAAGTAGAACCTTATCTAATCTCTGCTTCCGAAAACAACTCTTACGTAAGAGTAATGCACATGAACACATATAATACGACTCATTGCGGCATAGGTATGTTCAGCAATCATCAAAATGCCTACATTATGTTCAATGAACGGGAAATGCCGCAAATGGCTCTATTTACCATTTATCTACAATTACCTATGTATGATTTTCCCCATATGCTGAAAGGTCTCTATCTATGTTTAGATTATAACCGCAATCCTATTGCACGGCGCATCCTTTTCATCAAGCATTCCGACAGTACTAACATCGACGATTTCCTGCTTTTAAAAGGTCGCCTCGTATCACCCGAAGAATTAACCGACGAGATACGTCCTTATTACGATTATACTTGCCAGCCGGGAGACTACATCAAAACATGCAATGTCCCTTCTCCATTACTGAATGCAAAAGATCTGGACAGAGAAAAAAGAATGTTGGAAATTTAGTATCCGGTTCAAACGAAAAGGAGTTTTTATCTCTCTGTTCCATTGCTTCGAAGAGTGATTAAAAACAAAAAGTTTAAGAAAACCGATTGATGATTCTTGCAATTTCAAGCACATCGGATTTGTTTAGATAGGCCGACATCGGCAGGCTCAATACCTCATCGGCAAGCTGTTCGGCAATAGGCAGAGGCAATCGATTGTATTCTCGATAACACTGTTGTTTGTGTGGAGGTATGGGATAATGAATGAGAGTGCCCACCCCTTCCGATTCCAAATAGTTTTTCAGCCGGTCCCGCTCGGAACATCGTACGACATACTGATGCCAAATGTGTTCTCCCTCACCTCCCGGTTCGGGAAGTACGATTTCCTTGCCATGTATATGTTCGGAATATGCCTTTGCGACAGCGACCCTACGGCGATTATCCTCATCGAGATATTTCAATTTCACCGATAAGAATGCAGCTTGCAAATCGTCCATGCGGCTGTTCACCCCCTTATAAAGATTCACATACCGCTCTGCCGAGCCGTAATTACCCAATGCTCGGACCACTCCGGCCAGTTCCCCGTCATTGGTCGTCACTGCCCCCGCATCACCCAATGCGCCCAAATTTTTGGTCGGATAGAAACTCAATCCGGCGGCATTGCCCAAAGCTCCGGTATGAAACGAGCCCTGCAATCCCGCCACCGGCGAAACCGCACCGAAAGCCTGAGCGTTATCCTCTACAATTTTCAACCCGTAACGGGCAGCTACGTCTTTCAGACATTCGTCCCAACAAACCCGACCGTACAGATGGACGACCATAATCGCCCGCGTGCGAGCGGTTACAGCCCGCTCCACCAAAGAAGTATCGAGATTGTATGTGTGTATCGACGGCTCGACGAACACAGGTACGAGCCCGTTGTCGGTAATGGCGAGAACCGAAGCCACATAGGTATTCGAGGGCACGATCACCTCGTCGCCCGGCTGCATGACACCCATCTCGATGTATGCACGTAACATTAAACGCAAGGCATCCAACCCGTTTCCCGTAGCTATCGCATAGCGACAACCCAGATATGCACATAATTGCTCTTCCAACCGGGACACGTACTTCCCCCGGATATACCACCCGCCCTCGATAACTTCGGCGGCGGCGGTCTTCATCTCCTCCATATAAGGAGCATTGGTTTCTCGTAGGGATAATTGGGGATATTTCATCTATCGGCTAATTTCTTTAAACTCTTGATAATCGCGAATATAATCCGACTCTTCGTAATAATCGGAAGTCAGCACCAAACAGACCGACCCCGACGAGAAATTATTGAGTACCCGCCAGATACCCGGCACGATAAGCAGCCCGTAGGAGGGTCGGTTCAAAGTCACCGTACGGGTGGAGATGCCGTCGTCGAGAATTACATCGAACGATCCACCGGCCGCCACCAACAACTGGTAAAGTTGCTTGTGTGAATGACCGCCCCGTTCCTCTCCGCCCGGCACATCATACAGATAGTACACCCGTTTCACGGCAAACGGCAGGTCGATGTCATTCTCCACCACAGTGATGTTTCCATTCTCTCGCTCGTGCTTGGGCAATCGTATCAGTCGGCAATCGTCCACCGAAGCTCTTTTACTCATCATTCCTTCCTTTCAATAAAGTGCGGTACTCTTCAAAATCTTCTATATAATCGCCGGCATCGTACAAGGTCGACGACAATACCAACGCCAGCGAATTGGTCGAGAAGTTATCCAGCTCGCGCCACATCATGCGGGGCACATACAAACCATAATACGAACGTGCCATGTGATAGCGCCGGGTCTCCGTGCCGTCATTCAACACGATGTCGAAGCTGCCCGACAAGGCTACGATAAACTCCTCCTGTTCTTTGAAAGCGTGGCCGTTGCGATGCTCGTCACCCGGCACATCGTACAGCCAGTAAGTACGCGCTATCTCGAACGGAATATGCCGTGCACTCTCGATGAACGACAGGTTTCCCCGCTTGTCTGCCACTTTGGGCAACTCGATCCATCTCACCCGGTCAAAGCTCATCGTTCGCCAGTCTTATCAAATATTGCCCATACTGGTTTTTCTTCATCGGCTCGGCGAGTCCGAGCAAATGTTCCTTGTCGATCCACCCCATGCGATAAGCGATTTCTTCCAAAGAGGCCACTTTCAGTCCTTGTCGGTGTTCGATGGTCTCGATAAAGTTCGATGCCTCGTACAGCGATTCATGCGTACCGGTATCGAGCCAAGCGAAACCTCGTCCCATCAACTGTACGCCAAGAGCCTGCGATTGGAGAAAGACCTGATTCACCGAGGTTATTTCCAATTCTCCCCGTGCCGATGGTTTCACCTGCTTGGCAACCTCCACGACCCGATTAGGGTAAAAATAAAGACCGACCACGGCATAGTTGGAACGAGGCTTTACCGGTTTCTCCTCGATACTAATCGCCCGTCCACTTTCGTCGAACTCGACTACACCGTAACGTTCGGGATCCCCCACCCGGTAACCGAACACCGTCGCCATTCCTTTATCGGCATCGGCAACGGCCTGTCTCAGCATGCGGGTAAAGCTCTGCCCGTAAAAGATGTTGTCGCCCAACACCAAGCACACGGTGTCGTTCCCCACAAACTTCTCCCCGATGATAAACGCCTGCGCCAGTCCATCGGGCGATGGCTGCTCGGCATACTCGAAACGCACGCCGAACTGTCCGCCGTCTCCCAACAATCTCTTGAATCCGGGCAAATCGGTAGGAGTGCTGATAATAAGTATCTCACGAATACCAGACAACATCAATACCGATATGGGGTAATAAATCATAGGTTTGTCATACACCGGAAGCATCTGCTTCGATACTCCCCGAGTAATGGGATACAATCTCGTGCCGGAGCCTCCGGCCAATACTATGCCTTTCATCGTTCGTATCTTATTAGGGCAATCAACGATTGCCATACATTTGTTCGTAATATTTCTGGTAATCGCCGCTGACTACTTCGTCCACCCAATCTTGATGATCGAGATACCAACGCACAGTTTTCTCTATCCCCACGGTAAAGGGGGTCTCGGGATACCAGCCCAATTCACGGGCAATCTTCGACGGATCGATGGCATAACGCATGTCGTGCCCCGGACGGTCGCCCACGAAAGTAATCAAATCCTCGTTAATATTCTTCACATCGGTCTTCAATACCCTACGATATTCCGGTTCTTCCCGCATGATACGGGCAATAATACCGATGATGAGCTTCACGATATTGATATTCTGTTCTTCGTTGAATCCGCCCACATTATAGACTTCGCCGATACGGCCGCGTTCCAATACGGCATCGATAGCCTTAGCGTGGTCTTCCACATAGAGCCAGTCGCGCACATTGTCGCCCTTACCATAGACCGGGAGTTTCTGACCGGCCAATATATTCTTGATAATCAGAGGTATCAATTTTTCCGGGAAATGATAGGGACCGTAATTGTTGGAACACCGGGTAATATTCACCGGCATGCCGTAGGTTTCGTGGTAAGCCCTCACGAACATATCGGCACTCGTCTTCGAAGCCGAATAAGGAGAACGGGGATCGAGCGGTGTCGTCTCCGTAAAGAACCGCTTGCCATAAGTATGCAGGTCGGTACGTCCGGTCACCACTTTGCGCACATCGGCATCGGTAATTTCCAACGGCTGCGGGTCGATATAATCCTTAGACAACGAGCCGTAGACCTCGTCGGTCGATACTTGCAAGAATTTCTTTCCCTCGGCATAGAGAGGCTTCCCTTCGGAATCTTTTCCCTTATACCAAGCCTTGCGGGCGCAATCGAGCATATTCTGCGTGCCCAATATATTCGTTTCCAAGAAGAGCTGCGGATTGGCTATACTGCGGTCTACGTGCGATTCGGCCGCAAAATTGACCACATAATCTATATCGGTTTCGGCAAAAATGTTCGCTACCAATTCAGCATTGCGTATGTCCCCCTTCACGAACCGCACTCTCGAATCGGCTATTTCGTCTTTAATAGTACCCAGATTCCCGGCATACGTAAGTTTGTCTAAAACGACCACATATATATCTTCTTCGTACTTTTTCAACAAATATTTCAAAAAGTTCGCCCCAATAAATCCGGCCGCACCGGTGACCAAATATCTTTTCATAACCTGAAATTTAAAATTCGCTGCAATTTACAACTTTTTTAAGAAATAATCCAATACGAAATATTTAGAAACTGTTTTAATTTTTTTCAAGCGACATT
>OGOT01001326.1_pt1 | contig 16276 bp, 10 predicted proteins | sample 1552791 | NCBI WGS metagenome assembly OGOT01 (sample SAMEA2580160, study PRJEB22360) | human gut metagenome | biome: human gut; feature: human-associated habitat; material: faeces | place: Denmark | collected 2008/2010
TGATGAGCGAACCCGCCATAAGGTCTGCGCCCACAGCCGTCGGCTCCATTTTCTGCACATACTCGCCGTAGCAGTTATCCACCATGACAATGCAGTCCGGCGCACGGCGCTTTGCGATCTTTACAATGCGCTCGATCTCCTCCACCGTCAGGGACGGGCGCAGGCTGTACCCGCGGGAGCGCTGAATGTACACCATGCGGTGCTTCGGCGTGATGGCCGTCTCCATGCCGTCATAGTCAGGCGTGCCGTCCGGCAGCAGGTCAAGCTGCTCGTAGTTTATGCCGAACTCCTTTAACGAGCCGTTGCCGTCGCCCGTAATGCCGATCACGCCGCGCAGCGTATCATACGGCATGCCGGTAACGCTCAGCATCGTATCGCCCGGGCGCAGAACGCCAAAAAGCGCTACGGTAAGCGTATGCGTGCCGCTGACAAAATTATAGCGGCACAGCGCGTCCTCCGCACCGAGGGCACGCGCGTACACTTCGTCCAGCACGTCGCGGCCGCGGTCGCCATAGCCGTAGCCTGTCGTTGCCACAAAGTGGCTCTCGCTGACACCTGCCTGCATGAACGCAGCCTGCATCTTCTCCTGATTATACCGCTGTGTTTCGGAAATTTTCGCAAGGTACGGCGCAGCCTTCTGCTCCGCTTCCTCCGCCGCCTTCAGCACGCGGTCACCCATTTTAAAAAACTCGTACATAGTAAACCCGCTTTCGCAAACGCAAAAGCCTTCCTTTATCTGAATTATTTTAATTGCATAATTTTCCCTGCGCCCATGCGCCGCACGGTTTATAGCCCAAAGCGTCATAAAACGCCTCGTTTTTGCTTTCTTCGCGCAGGATATACACCGTGCCGCTCGGCAGCATTCGCTCCATTTTTCGGACAACCGCCGTGCCAAGCCCCCTGCGGTGGAATTTCGGCAGCACCGCCACAGCAGAAATGAGGCTCGCGCTTTCGCCGAGCACTGCTGCAGCCACTGCGACGGTCTTCCCATTTGCCGAAACACCCGCGCAGCGCACCGTGCCGTGCCGCATGCGGTGGGATAAATCGAGGTAAAACGGCTCGAACTCCCCCACCATGCCGTTTGCGTTCAGCACAGCATAAATCTCTCTCGGAGAAATTTCCTCCGCAGGATACACAGTCTCATTTCGCAGCACTTTTTGCAAAATTGCGCCGCTTTCGGTGATGTTTAGCCCCAGCTTTTCGGCATTCTCCGCGCTGCACACGACTTCATTTGTACCCACCGCACTCAAAAACGCACGCACTTCGTCCGCGTCGGTAATCTCCCCCGCAATGCAGACGGAGCCGTCCGTTTTTCCGTAGGCGGCTTCCCCGTCCGTCCAAAACTGCGCGAACGACTGATGGAAGCCATACGCCTGCGCTTTAGACCGGATTTGGCAGCCAAACGGCGAGCTTCCGCACGGCATAGAGAGCGCTTCTAAATTTTCCGCAAGACGGATCATTACAGCTTGCCGCCGGAAATTTCCGCCATCATCAGCACCATCAGGTCAATAACCGCCTCTATGTCCTTTTCGGTCGTCATCGCAATCGCGCTGTGGATATAGCGGCACGGGTGCGAGATCGTCAGCGTCTTCACGCCGCCGCGGGAAACGTGAATGGTGCCCGCGTCTGTGCCGCCGGCGCGCACGGTCTTCGGCTGCACCGGAATATTGTTTTCTTTACCGAGCGCCATCGCGCGGCGGAAATAATCCTTCGGGTAAACGGTGCGCATATCCGTAAGGGAAATGACTGCGCCGCCGCCCATTTTGCACGCTGCGTCCGTCGGGCTCACGCCGGGAATATCGCCCGCCGTCGTGCCCTCCAGCACAAGCGCCGCATCGGGCTCCAGAATATACGCCGCCGTGCCCGCGCCGCGCAGGCCAATCTCCTCCTGCGTGGAGAAGACGAAATACGTGTCGTATTCGAGCGGGCGCTGCATCAGCGTGATAAGCGCAAAGCAGCCCACGCGGTCATCGAGCGCCTTCGCCTTCACCGTACCGTGCACGTGCTCAAAGAACGGCACAAAGCACGCGTTGTCGCCAATCTGCACCAATGTCTCGGCTTGCTCACGTGTATCTGCGCCGATGTCGATGGCGAGTTCGTTCACGGGTACGGGCTTTTCAAATTCATCGCCCTTGAGCAAATGCACCGGCTTTGCGCAGATGACACCCGGCGTTTTGCCGCCCACCAGCACATCGCGGCCGGAGAGCACCTCCGGGCGGATATTGCCGACCGTCGTGAACTTCAAAAGGCCGTTTTCCGTGATGTTTGTGATGACAAAGCCCACTTCGTCCATGTGAGCGCAGAGCATCAGCTTCTTCTCGGGACGCTTTTCGCCCTTTTTAAACGCCAGAATGTTGCCGAGCGGCGAAATGTGAATCTCGTCCGCATACGGCTCAATTTCACTTAAGATCACGCTGCGCACATCGTCTTCCTCGCCGGAAACACCGATGGTGCGGGTAAGCTTTTCCAGAATTTCATAGTTAAGCATTCGGCTGCGCCTCCTTATCCGTGATATACGCCGCGATGAGCTTTGCGATGTTCTCCATATCCTCAAAATCGCAGACCTCCGCCGGGGTGTGCATGTTGCGCTGCGGCACGGAGATGAGCCCCGTGCGCACGCCGCCGCGGGTGGTGCTGATCTCGTCGCAGTTCGTACCCGTTCTGCCGCCCATGGCTTCCAGCTGATACGGGATATTTTCGCGCTTTGCGAGCTCGACAAGCTTTTTGCTGATTTTTCTGTCCAGCGCCGCGGAGAAGCCGATCATCGGCCCTTTGCCGAGCTCTGCGGTAAGCATGCTCTCCGCGTCCGGCTGCTTTGCGAACGAAACGTCCACGGCAATGGCCTCGGTGGGCTCAAGTGCATACGCAGAGACCTGCGCGCCCTGCCCGCCGACCTCCTCCTTTGTGGAGCACAGCACCATAACGCAGCAATCGGGGTTCTGTTCATTTGCAAGCTGTGCGGCGCGGATGACGCACGCGCAGCCCGCACGGTCGTCGAGCGCCGTGCCCGTGATACGGTTGCCCATGAGCTTTTTCAGCGGGCGCGTCAGCGCGGCGCGGTCGCCGACAGCGACGAGCTTCTCCACTTCCTCTTTCGGAAGCCCTAAGTCAATGCACTGCTCCGCAACGGGCTTTATCTTATCCTCGCCCTTTGCAAGGTGCGGCGGCGGCGTGCAGCCGATGCCCGTGACGGTCTCCGTGCCGAACACGGTAACAGGGCTGCCCGGCAGCGTGCGGCGGTCCACACCGCCCACATTCGTCACATGCAGAAAGCCGTTTTCGTCAATGTCCGTCACGATCATACCGATCTGGTCAATGTGCGCGTCCAGCAAAATGCGGCGCTTAGAACTCAAATCGCCGAAAATGCCCACAACGCCGCCAAGCTCGTTCTCACACACCTTTTTGCAGAAGCCGAGCTCCTTTTTCGCAACTTTGAACACGTCGCCCTCACAGCCGGATGTGCCGTGCTCTGCGCACAGCGCGCGGGTGAGGCGTTCAATCTCTTCAAACATGATATTCCCTCCTAAAGCCTGATTTATAAAAACAAAAGCCCCGCATTCCGAATGGAGACCCATCGAAAAGCGAGGCGCATTTCCGCAAGTATTTACTTACTTTGTGAAATACATAATGATGTTGATCACAAGGACCAGCACAAAGAAGCCGATCGCAATGAACTTTGTCCAACGAGCAAGGAACGCATCCATGGAACGCGCCTTATTCTTGGAAAGGAACGTATCCGCGCCGCCGGTAATCGCGCCGAGGCTCTGCTGATGGCCTTCCTGCAACAGTACGACAACGATGATCGCCAGTGCGAAAAGAAGCAGAACGATACCGAAAATAATTTCAACAGCACCCATATATTTTACCTCCTCTTCAAGAGACTTAACGCTAATTTTATTCGTAGCTTAATTATGATACCATACAAAGCGGGATTTTGCAACAGGATTTTTTGCTTTTTTCCTGCATATTCCGCCGTCCTACGTCCATACTGATACCAAGGCAGTCACAGTCAGGCGTTTGTGCGCGCCAAAACGGACCGTGCGGCAAAACCGCACTTTCGCGTCACACGAGCGGGGGCTTTCCCGGGCGGGCGGCGCAGTCCATGGTGCGGACTGTATGCTGCCCGCCCTTCAGTAGGACTGAACGCTCCGCCGTGCAGGCCACACGCCTGCACAAACGGAACGCCAAACGGTCTTGCCGGAGGGCTGATTTTTTACAGCGAAATCTGCTCGCCGCCCTCCTCTCCGTTCGGCAGTGCGCCGAGCGCCGGAATCTTCTTTCTGTACCGCGACGGGTTCTGCAGCTCGTCTTCTTGGTAGATATGCGCGTCCGTAATGCGTTGGCCTTTTTTCAGGTTCATCACCGCCACGCCCTGCGTGCTCTTTGTCGTCTTCGGGGCGATGAGCGCTGTGTTCATGAGCAGTCGTCTGCCGCTTGAGGACGTCAGCAGCACATCGCAGTCTTCCAAAATTTGCAGCGCCGCCGTAAGCGGGGCCTTGTCGGAATACGCGTTAATGAGCTTTCTGCGGTTCGTCTTCGTGTAATAGGCAGAAAGCTCCACCTTGGCGACCTTGCCGTTATCGAAAACAAACAGCATATAGCCCTTAAAATCGGTCGTTACAGCCATATACGCAGCGCTTTCGCCCTCGTCCATCTGCACGCGCGCAGGTACATATTCGCCCATCACGCTCGCTTTGGTGTCGGCAAAATCCGCCGCTTTCAGCTTATAGACCTGCGCTTTGTCGGAGAAGAACAAAAGCTCTGCCGCGTTTGTCGATTCCATCTGTTGGGCAATCTCGTCGCCCTCTTTCAGCTTTTGGTCGCCGCCCATGCGCAGGGAAAGCGGGGTGATCTTCTTAAAGTAGCCTTCTTTCGTGAAAAACAGGTTCACCGGGTAATCCGGCACAGTCTCCACGGGCTCTTCTTCGGCAATTTCCTCCGCGTACAAAATATGGCTGCGGCGCGGCTGGCCGTACTTCTGCGCGATTTCATTCAGCTCGCGCACAATAATCGTCTTAATGCGCGTTTTTGAGGCCAAAATTGCCTCAAGGTCACGAATTTCTTCCTCTAAGCTGTTCACCTCTTCGGTGCGCTTTAAGATGAACTCGCGGTTTAAATGGCGCAAACGGATTTCCGCTACATATTCGGCCTGAATTTCGTCGATGCCAAAGCCGATCATGAGGTTCGGCACAACTTCGCTTTCTTCCTCGGTCTCACGCACAATGCGCACGGCTTTATCGATGTCGAGTAAGATTGCCTTGAGGCCGTAGAGCAGATGCAGCTTCTCTTTCTTCTTCGTGAGATCGTAGTGCGTTCTGCGGCGGACGCATTCCATTCTGAACGCCGTCCACTCCTCAAAGAGCTCACGCACACCCAGCACACGCGGAACGCCCGCGATGAGCACGTTAAAATTGCAGGAGAAGCTGTCCTCCAGCGTTGTCATGCGGAACAACCGCTGCATCAGCTTATCGGGGTCTGCGCCGCGCTTCAAGTCGATCGTGATCTTGAGTCCGTCCAGACCCGTCTCGTCTCGAATGTCGGTGATTTCCTTCACCTTGCCCTGCTTCACAAGGTCGATGACCTTTTCCACAATGGCTTCAATGGTCGTTGTCGGCGGAATCTGGGTAATGTCGATGCAGTTTGCGGATTTATCATACGTGTAGCGCGAGCGCACCTTGATGCTGCCGCGGCCTGTTTTGTAGATCTGCTCCATCGCCGCGCGGTCGAAAATAATCTGCCCGCCGCCCGGGAAGTCCGGCGCCTGCATCGTCGTAAAAATGTCGTGCTTCGGGTCACGGATGAGCTCTGCCGCCGTGGTGCACACTTCGGCGAGATTAAACGGGCAAATGGACGACGCCATGCCGACCGCAATGCCCGTGTTTGCGTTGACGAGCACCGAGGGGAACGCCGCCGGCAGCAGCGTTGGCTCTTTCATCGTACTGTCGTAATTGTCGACAAAATCCACGGTGTCCTTGTCGATATCGCGGAACAGCTCGCGGCAGATGGGGTCAAGGCGCGCTTCCGTGTAACGGGAAGCCGCCCACGCCATGTCACGGGAATAAAACTTACCGAAGTTGCCCTTAGAGTCTACATACGGGTGCAAAAGCGCCTCGTAGCCGCGGGAAAGACGCACCATCGTGTCGTAAATCGCACTGTCGCCATGCGGGTTCAGCTTCATCGTCTGACCGACGATGTTCGCGCTTTTCGTGCGCGCCGAGCCGAGCAGGTTCATTTTGTACATCGTATAGAGAAGCTTTCTGTGCGAGGGCTTAAAGCCGTCGATCTCCGGGATGGCACGGGACATAATAACGCTCATCGCATACGGCATGTAGTTCTGCCGCAGCGTGTCGTTGATGTCCTGCGCCTGAATTTCACCCGCGCCCGCAATAAAGCCCTGCATCTTCGGCGTATTTTCTCTTTTCGGCTGTTTTTTTCTTGCCATGCTTTACGCTTCCTTTCGTCAGAGCTTTAAGAAATATCGAGGTCGTCGAGGTACTCGCTGCCGTGGGTCGCAATGTAGTCCTTACGGCCCGTAAGATTATCGCCCAGCAGGATATCAAACATCTGCGCCGTCATTTCGGCATCGCCGGGCTTCACCTGAATCAGCCTGCGCGTTTTCGGGTTCATCGTCGTCAGGTTCATCATGTCCGGGTCGTTTTCACCCAGACCTTTCGAGCGCTGAATCGTAAACTTCTGGCCCTCAAGCTGCGTCAAAAACTCGTCCTTTTCGCGCTCGTTGTACGCAAAATACGTCTTGTCCTTCGCCGTAATTTCATAAAGCGGCGATTCCGCAATGAACACCTTGTGCTCTTCGATAAGCTGCGGCGTCAAACGGTACAGCATCGTCAGCAGCAGCGTGCGGATCTGGAAGCCGTCCACGTCGGCATCGGTGCACAGGATGATCTTGCTCCAGCGCAGCGCGTTGATGTCGAACGACGCAATGGACTTGTTCGCCTTCGACTTTACCTGCACGCCGCAGCCGAGCACCTTAATGAGATCGGTGATGATCTCACTTTTGAAAATCTTGTCGTAATCCGCTTTCAGGCAGTTCAGAATTTTGCCGCGAATCGGCATCACGGCCTGATAGTTCGGGTCGCGCGCCTGCTTGACCGCACCGAGAGCGGAATCGCCCTCCACGATAAAAATCTCACGCTCGGAAACATCCTTGCTGCGGCAGTCCACAAACTTCGCCACGCGCCCCGTGATATCCATTTTGGCCGTCAGCTTGCCCTTTAAGTTGAGGCGCGTTTTTTCGGCGTCCTCGCGGGAGCGCTTGTTGATAAGCACCTGTGCGCCGATTTTCTCCGCCTCAATGGGGTTTTCGATGAAATAAATTTCGAGATTATGGCGGAGCATCTCCACCATCGCCTCCTGAATACCCTTGTTGTTGATGGCCTTCTTTGTCTGGTTCTCATAGGAGGTCATCGTGGAGAACGAGGACATGACGATAACAAGGCAATCCTCCACGTCCTGAAATTTAATTTTGCTTTCGGATTTATTATACTTGCCGTTCTGCTTCAAATACGCGTCAATCTGGTACACGAACGCGTTCTGCACGGCCTTGTCCGGCGCGCCGCCGTATTCCAGCCAGCTCGAGTTGTGATAGTATTCCGTCAAATGCACGCGGTTAGAAAATGCTACCGCGGCGTTGATCTTCACATTGTAAAGCGGCAGGTCTTCGCGGTCGCGCACGCGCTTTTCGGACTGCCAGAACTGCACGGAGGTCAGCGCATCTTCGCCCGCCAGCTCGCGCACATGATCTAAAATGCCGTTTTCGTAGCAGAATTCCGTCGTCTCGAATTTGCGCGGCGAAACTTCATTTTTGAAAATAAACTTCACGCCCGCGTTGACGATGGCCTGCCGCTTGATGATGTCCGTGTAATAGTCCGCCGGCACGTCAATGTCCGTAAACACCTTGATATCCGGCTTCCAGCGAATGCGCGAGCCCGTGGCCTTCTTGCCGTAAGGCTCCTTATTGAGTCCGCCTACGTTCTCACCGTGCTCAAAGTGCAGCGTATAGCGGAAGCCGTCGTAGCGAATATCCGCGTCCATGTATTCGGAGGCATACTGCGTGGCGCACAGACCGAGACCATTCAGGCCCAGCGCGTAATCGTAGTTGCCGCCGTCATTGTTGTTATACTTGCCGCCCGCATACATCTCGCAGAACACAAGCTCCCAATTGTAGCGCTCCTCACGCTTGTTGTAATCCACCGGGATGCCGCGGCCGTGGTCTTCCACCTCAACGGAATGGTCGGCATAGCGCGTGACGGTGATCTCCTTGCCGTAGCCCTGGCGCGCCTCATCAATGGAGTTCGAGAGGATCTCGAAAATCGCGTGCTCGCAGCCGTCGAGACCGTCTGAGCCGAATATGACCGCCGGACGCAGACGTACACGGTCCGCGCCCTTCAGACTTTTGATGCTGTCGTTGCCGTAGGTTTGCTTTTTAGCCATTCACCATGTTCCTTTCCTCAAGCGGGCAAAATAATACCCGCACGGGATTGCCCATAAACAAACGTAAAGGGAATGCAAATGAGCACATTCCCTTTCGTCAAAAAATTATTCGTTCGTGTTCGCTTCCGGTTCCGTCTGCGCTTCGGTCGGCAGCTCTGTCGTTTCCGGCGCTGCCGCTTCTGCCGGGATGATGCCCGCAGCGGCAGTCTGTGCGCTCGGCAGCAGCTTGCCGTTCATCACGTCAAGGAACTCGTCGGCGTCCAGCTTTTCGCGCTCAAACAGCACACCCGCCAAACGGTGCAGCAGGTCAATGTGTTCGGAGAGCACCTTCTTCGTCTTATCGTACGCGTCGCAGATGATGGACTTAATCTCCTCGTCAATCTCCGCGGCGGTCTCCTCGGAATAGTTCGAGACATGACCCATCTCCTTGCCGAGGAACGGATTGCTGCTGTCCGCACCGTACGTAATCGGACCAAGACGGTCGCTCATGCCGTACTTTGTGACCATCGCGCGGACGATCTTCGTGGCGCGCTCAATGTCGTTCGATGCGCCTGTGGAAATATCGTCAAGCACCAAGGCTTCCGCCACACGGCCGCCCAGCAGCACGATGAGCTCCTCGCGCATCTCGTTGCGGCTCTGGTAGGACTTATCCTCCGTCGGCAGGTGCATCGTGTAGCCGCCTGCCATGCCGCGCGGGATGATGGAAATCTGGTGCACCGGGTCCTGCGAATCGCAGAAGTACGTCGCAATGGCGTGTCCTGCCTCGTGGTACGCGGTCAGCTTCTTCTCTTTGTTTGTCATCACGCGGCTCTTCTTTTCGGTGCCGACAACGACCTTGATCGTCGCTTCCTCGATTTCCTCCATCGTGATGGACTTGTGGTCCTTGCGGGCTGCAAGCAGCGCCGCTTCGTTTAAGAGGTTCTCAAGGTCTGCACCGGTAAAGCCGGCGGTGGATTTTGCAATGGTGGAAAGGTCCACATCCGGTGCAAGCGGCTTGCCCTTTGCGTGTACGCGCAGAATATCCTCTCTGCCGCGTACATCCGGGTAGCCCACCATCACCTGGCGGTCGAAACGGCCGGGACGCATCAAAGCCGGGTCCAGAATATCCGGGCGGTTCGTTGCCGCAATCATGATGACACCCTCGTTCGCGCCGAAGCCGTCCATCTCAACGAGCAGCTGGTTCAGCGTCTGCTCACGCTCGTCGTGTCCGCCGCCCACCCCTGCGCCGCGCTGGCGGCCCACTGCGTCGATCTCATCAATGAACACGATACAGGGCGCAGTCTTTTTCGCCTTATCGAAAAGGTCACGCACACGGGACGCGCCCACGCCCACATACATCTCCACAAAGTCAGAGCCGGAGATGGAATAGAACGGCACGCCCGCCTCGCCGGCAACGGCCTTGGCCAACAGCGTCTTACCGGTACCCGGAGGGCCAACCAGCAAAACGCCGCGCGGAATCTTGGCGCCCAGCTTGCGATAGCGGTCTGGATCGCTCAGGAAGTCGCGAATCTCCTCGAGCTCCTCGACGGCCTCGTCCACGCCGGCAACGTCCTCAAACTTGACCTTGGGGCGCGTGGCCTCGTTGGTCTTGGCATTAGTCTTGCCAAACTGCATGTTCCTACTATTGGCGCCCATCATCTGGCGCATAAAATAGAACATGATGGCGATCAGGGCAATCGTCGGCAGCACGCTCATTGCCAAGTCGCCCCAGAAATCGGGGTCGTTGGTGTTGACGATATACTTGGTGTCGGGGTGCTCTGCCATAAGCTCGGCAAGCGAATCGGAGCCGACATAGGTCGAGGAGAAGCTCTTGAGCTCGCTCGTATCGCCCTTGTCCTTTTTCGTCTTCCAGTAATGACCCGCCACGCTTCCGTCTTGAACCGTATAGGTCAAATCTTCGACGCGATCCTGCTTGATGGCGCTGACCATCTCGCTCGTCGCGAGCTTAACGGTATTGCTGGAGCTGGCAAAGCCGGAGCCCATATTAAAGAAGGCATAGCCCAGAAGCGCGCAAGCCAAAAGAAAATACAGCCAGCCCGTACGCGTGGGCTTCTTGCCTCCGGGCATCCCCGGGATCTTAGGCTCCCGGGGAGTCTGGGAATTGTTATCGTTACGGTCGTCGGGCATCTTACGAATAAACCTCCGGTTTCAAAATGCCCAGATACGGAAGGTTACGATAGCGCTCGGCATAATCGAGGCCGTAGCCCACCACAAAGGCATCGGGGCAATGGGTTCCAACATACTTGGGCGTGATGGCCGAGGTACGGTTCTCAACGTCCTTCCACAGGAAGGCAGCGACCTCCAGCGAGGCAGGCTTGCGGCTCTCGAGGTTCTTCATCAGGTACTTGAGGGTCAGGCCCGAGTCCAGAATGTCCTCGACGATCAGCACGTCGCGACCACGGATGTCGATATCCAGGTCCTTAATGATACGCACGATGCCCGAAGACTTCACACCGTCGCCATAGCTCGAAACAGCCATGAAATCGATGTTGGTCGGCAGCTCAATCTTGCGCATCAGGTCGCCCATAAAGACAACAGCGCCGCGCAGAACCGCGATCAGCACCAGATCCTTGCCCGCGTAGTCGCGCGTAATCTCCTCGCCCAGGCGAGAAACGATACCGTCGATATCCTCCTGCGTAAACAGAACCTTCTCGATATCCGGATGTTGAGAAGCCATGACAACCCTTTCTTGTGCTTAATCGCCCACACACCGCCGTATGGACGCGAACTACACATTCTAGCAGCGCACGGGGTATATTTTCCAGCCCGCGCACCATCAGCGCGGGAATACCGTCAACGCCGCACAGAACAGCTGGTGCGAGGGGCTAATCTGCATCAACTACGCGAAGCAGATAGGCCACACGCGTCGCCGCCGTGCACTTAAAGCGGTCGTCCGCGCGAACTCCGACGACCCACACCACGGCACCTCCCGGCGCCGTCCTCACCATAGGCACGCCGGCGCGCTCGGAAACGGGAATGCGAGCCTCGCCTAGCAAGTCGGATACCTTCTTGCTTCGGCCACTCATCCCTAACGGGCACATCACGTCTCCCGGTGCGGGGCCGTCCACCCACAGGCGCGCCAATCGCGCCTCGGCAGGGATCTCGCCACGCGAGCCCGCCAGGATCCGCCCACTATCGCTGTCGGCAAAACCCAGGGCAGCCGCGTCTACCAAAGCCGTCACTTCCCCGGCAGCCGCAAGCTCACGGGCGCGGCGCACGATATCGCATCCCGGCTCAACGGCCATCGGCTCTGCAACCAGCATGCGTCCCCCGCCCAACGGCAAACGACCAGGCACGGTAACCCAGTCCGCGACCAGGCCCTCACGAGCTGCCGGCGCCTTAAACGCCAGCATGCCAAATTCGACGCGTGCGTCAATCCCCGCCGGAAGCGTGACCGAGCCGGCGCCCTCGGCAACGCAGGAAAGAACTCGCTCCACATGCCGCATCTCTGGACGAGCGTCCGGATCGATGCGCTTAATCGCCAGCCGCACGATGCGCCGCGCGATTACCACCTCGGCCGCAGCAAGGCGCCTGGCATCGAGCACCAGCGCGCCCGCCGCCTCTTTGCGCAAACAGCTTCGAAACGCCTGTGCCGACAGCTGGGATAGAAACGCATCTTCGTCACCAAGGATCTCACAGGCGGCGCCAATCGTCTTGCACACGCTCGCATTACGCTGTGCCACCACCGGCATCACCCGATGGCGCACGTAGTTTCGCAAATACGAGACATCCTCGTTGCTCTCGTCTTCACGCCATGGCTGACCATGTACCTGCAGATAGCCCACAAGCTCGCCATGAGTTAAGTCAAGCAAGGGACGCACCACGATATTCCTTCGGCGGGGAATGCTCGAAAGCCCAGCTGGACCTGACCCCTTAATGGCGTTCATCAAAAATGTTTCCGCGCGATCCGAAGATGTGTGGGCAGTGCAGATGCGCGCCGCCGTTCTCGGCGCCCCCGTCTTGGCACATAGTTCGCGAACATACCTTCGCGCCGCTGCATAACGCACCTCGCGCGCAGCCGCCTCGATATTGCCCGACTCCCCATCAAAATAAGCGTGCTCAACGCACAGCGGCAAACCATATTGTGCGCAGAGCTCGCGCACAAAGGCCTCGTCTCCGTCGGACGCCTCGCCTCGCAGATGATGGTTTACATGAAGAACATGTAGGCGCTCGCGAGCAATGGGGGCAACGCCGCGTCCATCTTGGATATCCAGCTTTGATGTGCACGCCATAAGAAGCAGTGCCGTCGAGTCCGCACCGCCTGATACCATGAGCACCACAGGAGCAGCCTGCTGCCTCATCCGGGTCTCATCAACCGTCCCAGGCGCGGCATGGTGTCCGTAATGCTGTGATACCGTTGGCATTCGCTTCCTCCTCTATTCGTCCGCACCCATTGTATCCTTTGGAATCTTATGTCTCGTCTGCACCTTCATATCCTCGGCAGCGGCTCAAAAGGCAACTGCGCACTCATCGAGGGCCCGCAGGGGCTCATTATGGTCGATGACGGACTGTCTCGTCGCGAAACGCTCAAACGCATGGCGGAGCTCGGCCTTACGGCAGACGACGTGTCCGCCCTTGTTGTCACCCATGAGCACAGCGACCACATCAAGGGGCTTGAGGTATGGTGCAAGCATTGGAATGGCCCGGTCTTTTCCAGCAGAGGCACACTCGCATCAAAAGAAAGCCTCGCACATCTGCCTGTTGAGGAATTCGATCCAGGCGACACCCTCTCAATTGCCGGAGTCCACATTCAGACGTATTCGACATCCCACGACGTCATCAATCCCGTCGGCTACCGGTTTGACGCTCAGGATGATTCGATTGGCTTTGCCACCGACACCGGCGAGTTGTCAAAGCATGCCATCGACACGCTCAAGGACTGTCGCATTCTCGCACTCGAAAGCAACCACGATGTAGCCATGCTACGTCAAGGAGATTATCCTCGCTTTCTTCAGGAACGTATCCTGTCTGCAAAAGGGCATCTCTCCAACGATCAGGCCGCCGATGCCGCACGCGCGCTGGTAACAGATCGCACCGAGCAGCTTATCGCGATGCACATTAGCCAAGACAACAATCGCCCAAGCCTGGCCGTCAAAAGTTACGCAAGCTCCCTCGGCGCAACACTCGACAACGAGCTTGGCAGCACCGCCACCCGCGTTGAGGGGCTGCGTAAACTCACGATACGTCCCGCCGGGCAATATCGGCCCATGACCATACAGTAAACAGCAAAGGGGGCCGGGAATCACTTCCCAGCCCCCTTAACGTAGGCACCGATTTTAAAAGCCGATAGCCTTAGTCGATGGAAATCTTCGTAACGTTCTTCTTCTCGACAATCTTAGGAACCGTAACGGTAAGGATGCCGTCAGCGTACTTTGCAGAAAGGCCCTCGCTCGAAGCATCCTTCAGGTACACACCGCGCGTCGCGCTGTACGAGCTAAACTCCTTCTGCAGGAAGTTCTTGCCCTCGTTCTCATCGCTCTCCTCGACATTCACACTAATGGAAAGACGACCCTCATTGAGCTCAACATCGATGTCATCCTTGGCGACGCCGGTCAGATAAGCCTTGACCTCATAGCCATCGCCCTTATCCTCAACGTCAACGGGGAACGCCTTAGAGGCAATCGAGCTGTTCGCTAGGTCGCTCATATCATCAAAGAGATCAAACAACGAGCTAGCAGAAGGACGGACACCAAAAACCGAACGATAAGGAGCCATGCTTGCCATGACTACCACTCCTTTAAGGGACTGCCGAGCCATCTTCTAGGTGGCAGGGACTTCTTTTGACGCTCTAATATATGCCCATCCATTTCTTATATATACATTTTAATATAAAGTTTTTTAAGTCTCTTTCTATAAGCATATCTAAGTCTGATTGACTAAGGTTTTAACGAGGCTAAGGTTCTTTGAACCGTGCCTTAAATACCATATACGCGGCCCGTCAAAACGAAGCGAAGGGCTTACAATGGGCGCATACACGTTGTTAATGACAACCTAAGGGCATCATGGACGATCAGACCTCCGACAATTCGTTTGAGTCGCTGCAGAACGATAGTTCTGCCTATTCACAGCCTATACGCTACCATCGTCCCCATATTTCCCAAGAGCCCATTAACGATGCAGAGCCTGAGTATATAACTCGCAATCGATATCAAACCCTTGAAGAATCTCAATCAGCTCGCAGACACATGGGTGTCGCCTCGAGCGATCCGGTGTATCTAAAAGATGCCCCCTTATCCAAAAACAGCGCAAGCAGCCAGGAGCAGACACAAATACCCACAAAGCAACATCGTAGAGGGCCCCGTCCCAAGCAAACCCTAACGCATTCCGCCCGCTATCTTGAGACGCCTAAGCAGGGGAAATCAATATTTACATCGTCAAACAGACGACGCAAACAGCACCGTCTCCAAATCGCGTTCTTGATCATTGCCATCGTGGCAATCGCGCTGGTCATTCATTTTATTTTCTTCAAATAGAGAAGGCTTTTAAGCCAAAGAGGCGTTTAGCCCATATTGCCCATAACGCAAAAAAGGGGGAGGCCGCGAGGCCTCCCCCTTCTACATTCCCAATGGCGGCTCGGTGCCGTCCACCGGTCAGCGGCGCCCTGGCCTCCCACGGGCTGACCCCGCAGTACTCTCGGCGCGATGGGGCTTAGCTTCCGGGTTCGGAACGGGACCGGGCGTGCCCCCCATGCTCTGGCCGCTGACCGGTGGGCGGCGCCCACCGTATCTTCGGTGTCCTGGGTCTCATCTACGTGCCCTGGGGGCCGCATGGCGCATAGGAAAGATGACTCGGGGGCATCCTCGTGCCCGGACCGCGCGTGAGCGCTTGTCCCGCGGGCCGCGAGGTGCGGTTCCGGAAGAGCTCGGGCGATTAGTGCGGCTCGGCTGAGGACGTCGCCGTCCTTGCACCTGCCGTCTATCGACCAGGTAGTCTACCTGGGCCCTTACCGGAAGGAGAACTAATCCCTGGAACGGCTTCCCGCTTAGATGCCTTCAGCGGTTATCCGCGCCGCACGCGGCTACCCGGCCGTGCCGTTGGTCGACAACCGGTTCACCGGAGGTGCGTCCACCCCGGTCCTCTCGTACTGGGGGCAGCCTCCATCGATTCTCCTGCGCCCACGGAGGATAGGGACCGAACTGTCTCACGACGTTCTGAACCCAGCTCGCGTACCGCTTTAAACGGCGAACAGCCGTACCCTTGGGACCTGCTCCAGCCCCAGGATGCGATGAGCCGACATCGAGGTGCCAAACCTTGCCGTCGATGTGGACTCTTGGGCAAGATCAGCCTGTTATCCCCGGAGTACCTTTTATCCGTTGAGCGACGGCCCACCCACTCGGGGCCGCCGGATCACTAGAGCCTGCTTTCGCACCTGCTCGGCTTGTGGGCCTCGCAGTCAAGCCCGCTTGTACTCTTGCATTCAAAAGGACGGTTGCCGACCGTCCCGAGCGGACCTTCGCGCGCCTCCGTTACCCTTTAGGAGGCGACCGCCCCAGTCAAACTGCCCGCCTGGCACGGTCCCCGAGCCGGTTGACGGCCTCGGGTTAGGACGCCGGTCGCGCGAGGGCAGTATTCCAAGGGCGGCTCCCCGGGGGCTGGCGCCTCCGGATCGATGCCTCCTGCCTATCCTCTACACGCGGGACCAGCGGCCAATGCCAAGCTGCAGTGAAGGTTCACGGGGTCTTTCCGTCCTTCCGCGGGTAAGTCGCATCTTCACGACCAGTGCAATTTCACCGGGTCCATGGTCGAGACAGCGCCCAAGTCGTTGCGCCTTTCGTGCAGGTCGGAACTTACCCGACAAGGAATTTCGCTACCTTAGGACCGTTAT
>OGOT01001331.1_pt1 | contig 16217 bp, 29 predicted proteins | sample 1552791 | NCBI WGS metagenome assembly OGOT01 (sample SAMEA2580160, study PRJEB22360) | human gut metagenome | biome: human gut; feature: human-associated habitat; material: faeces | place: Denmark | collected 2008/2010
GTGCGTAACACACACGAGGATGGGTCTATATGCCCCCTATTTAACTCTCACAGCGTTTTAGAAATGTTTTAATGTATTTATACCTAAATTATTTAATGACCGTATAGTGCCCATTCTGTGCTTTGTGGAAGATTTCTATTTCCTAATACTTTAGGCGTCTCGGCTACCTTATTACTATATAACTTGTCAGACTTCTGCCTGTTACACGTCCAATGGGCAAGCTGTAGATTATCAATTGCTGATGGATGTCCACCTTTAGACACAGGTATGATGTGGTCAATGACTGGGCTCAATGGTGCAGGTGCTTTGATATTCATATCAACTGGCTTACCACATATAGCACAAGTGTTTCTAGTCTTAAGTATTATCTTCCTGTTCTTATCAAAGGCTACACGGTGTGGTCCTTGTCGGTCTGCTCTAATTACCATAGCCTATCCTAGGTTTATTAACATAATCAATTTCAATAGACAAAGTTGTCGTATCACTATATCGTTTATTGCTAACTTCAATAGATTCAATGTCTTTCAATTCTAATCCTTGCAACTTATCCAGCGCTAATGTTAGTAATTCTTCATTAATGTCTTTCATAACCTATCCTATATCCTTTCCTTTATGTTTATTTCTCTCAGACCTAGCACCATTGTTGAAAGCTATGTTATAAAGGAGAATGCTAATGACTATATCAATGATATGATTCATACCTATCCTATATCCTTTCCCACACAAAAAGCCACAGCGCATGCTATGACTTGATTAATTAATATATGGAAAAGGTTGGATTTGAACCAACGAACCAATCGGAACGGATTTACAGTCCGCCTGCTTTAACCACTTGCATACTCTCCCTGATTGCGACCTAACCTATAAATGTCGCACGGCTTGTACTTCGCTATTATTATATGCCTTTAAACTGTTATACAGCCACGCTGACGGCATCCGAAGTGTCACCGTGTTTCATAGGTTCTATACTAGGGATGACAGAATCGAACTGTCTACTTGAACCGCGGCTAGCTTTCAAATCCCCAACACTAGTCTTTCCTAGCAGTCAACAATCAACTTTTAGATTCTAGCTTCCTTTTACCGAGGTTGAAGCTTGCTCTTATCGGGAATACAGGATTCGAACCTGCGACTTCCTAGTCCCAAACTAGGCGCTCTGACCAAACTGAGCTAATTCCCACTACCCAGTTGTCTGGAAATTCCGAACAACTGGACGTGATTCTGCGGTAATACGTAATTAATGTGTGTGATTGAATATTTATCCGCAATCATCATAATACTATTATATTAGTTATTTCCGAACATTTATACGACAATTATCCGATTTTTCAGATTATACGATAAGCCGTAGCGAATTGTAACAATGCTTGTCTTAAGTAATCGTTATATCTACTAATCGAATATCCAGTTAATTCTGCAAGCTTCCACTGCGGATACTCTGAATCAGATAGATACTTCTGACGTAACACATTACTCGCTGTGGGCTCACAGCGTGCCACACAGCGCTCTATTTCTTCCAACTGACTAATTACATCCATGTACTTATCAAGTGCCGTGTCGCCAATTCCCGATCCTCCTCGTGGCATATCTGAAAACGTTGGCGATTTTACACTTGGCATCTTTAATTTTTTAGCAATCTTCAACTGACGATACTTCCTCAGCACTTTCTTGCTCTCATCAATCGCATTGCTTACCTCATCATCGCTATATAGTAATCCTAGTCCGTCCACGATACTCCTTTCTAAACAAACATCCATTGTTTATCTACAAATGTCATTGACCAGCGATATTAGTTTGTCTGTATTTTTCCATAACTTTGGGATATTTACTGACAAATTTTAATTGTTCTTGATGTAAACGATCGGACCAATGAAAAAGTCTATCAATTTCTGCTAAAACGCTCAACTTTTGGTAGATTTCTTTAATGTAAAACTCTGCATTTCCTACTGATTTCCAATATGCTGATGTTCTCACAGAGCAACCATTTTCAGCAAGTTTATGTGTGTTAATATCCGCATCTTCTTTTTTCGTCATCAGATTATCGATTTCTTTGAATATAATCTTTAACAACTTTATTTGGTAGTTTTGTACTATTTCTTCTGTTTTCATCATATCTCACTTTCTAAACCTTGCTATTTCAATATTTTGTTGACGTCAACAAAATAGTCACTCGTCATGCTTGCCATGATATTTATTGCTAATTAATGCGCTAACAATAGCTAATCCTATCACTGCTACCCAAGAGTAAATACTTGCGTTACTCACAAATACTAGAGTTACTGACCAAATTGTCATGAAAACAATTAAACACAAATATAAATTACTTATAAATTTCATTCACTACCCCACAATACATTTTGCTCAGAAATTAGTTTCTCTCTGTGGTCTCTAATCACTTTTAAGACTTCGCTAGTCAATTCTTTCGGAACTGTATAATCATAATTTTCAAGAACGCCATAAGACGGTCTTCTAAAAATTATACCCCTCTCAACTGATTTTTTACTCAAAATATCAAGTCTACCTCTTGTCACGTAATCTAAAAATTTTTCTATTTCGGAAATATCTTTATTAATTTCATTTATTCGCTTTAATTTCTCTTGGTTCATTACACTTATATCCTCTCAAAACGCCTCACACGCCACTTTAAAAATCAGGTACATATTTATACCAAAACTATATTAAAACGTCGTCAGCGTTAAATCTCGACCTCACATACTATAATTTACGCATAATCTTGTTTTTAACATTGCGTTCAATGCCAATTGTCGTTTTAAACTCTTTCGCTGCCGCTTTATCAGCTTTGTATAAATTTCTAATTCCATACAAGCAAAACTCTTCATACGTTAAATTGTGACCAGTTTGTAAGTTGTGCAGTCTTCTTCTCAACTCAACTTCTGGGTCTTTCATGGTTCTACCTCCTTAATCAAATACTGCTCCAACTCCTTGTCTTTAGTCATCAAAGTTCGCTCCATGTTATTTATACGGTTATAAATCCGTATCTGCTCACGCTTTACCTTGCTAGTCTCTAGTGTCGACATAAGCGTAACAGCACCGAACAAACAAAGTAAAATAAGTATCACGTATAACCACGATGCGCTGATTGATTCTTGTTTTTTAGTCATTTTCTATACCGACCTTTCAACTTCTCCTCAATCTCAGCAATACGCTTACGCTTGTAACGCTGTTCTAAGATGTGAATCATCATCAATATTGCTGTCATAGCTGATGCGATTAGTAGCACTAATTTCATACGTCCTCTTTCAACTCATCATACAGAAATCCGACTGTCAGAAACTCATCAAACTGTTTTAAGTACTTATAAATTCCACCGCCCATGATATTGCTCGGATTCGTTCCTTCTGAACGACTGCGATGTAATCTGTGATACAGATTGTTCGCTTTTTTAGGTTCGCTTTCAAGAAATCTTGAAATATCTTTCAGTCCTTTTTTGTTTTCTTCCAGCATTTTGTCAACATTATTCCAGAATAATTCTCCGAAAGTTTTATCACTCATTTTTCAATATCCTCAAAACATTTCTAGCTGAATTTCAGTATTATCAGCCTTTATTTTTTCGCTATCTTCTAAACTGACTTGCATTTTCATATTTTTAAAAAGCAGTTTTTGTTTTTCGTAAAATTCCTTTTTAATCTCAAAACCATAAGCACTGCGACCTAACTCGTAAGCAGCTCTAATTGTTGACCCGCTTCCACAACATGGGTCAATCACGACATCGCCAACATCTGTGAAAATCTCGATTAAATTTTTCAACAATGAAACTGGTTTCTGCGTTGGATGTATTTTAGGTACAGAATCACCATCCTTTTGCCATTCGACGCACCAGCCGCCATATTTCCAAAAATCTAAGTAATAATCATCAGGATTGCCAATAGTCACATCCATCCCGTTCATGATCATTTTTCCTTTATTATTAAATTTTGGCAGTCGATTGCGATATAACACAATAGCATACTCACAATTACCTACAATCTTCATGTTTGCTTTGAGTGCTTGCGGGCTTGACTTTTTCTTGAAAACAAGATTGATGTAATTGTTGAATCCGTGTTTCTTGCCTTCTTCAATTACCATAGATTGCTGATTAAATGCACAGAATACAATCATGCAAGGCGCTGTCTGACCTGTTTTACCAGTCTTTTCTTTACTCTCAGGTTTTAACAAACGAGCTGCAAAGTCAAGGAAATTACCGATTTTAAAATCTTTGTCAGTATCGAAAAATTCCTTATTCGCCTTGTCTGACTCGCCATTCTTGTTGTCGCCACCTTCATACCAAGCGCTAGAACTTGCGTATGCGTTTTTTCCTAAGTTGTAAGGGATATCTGCAATAATTAACTGCGCACGAGGTATGTTATATCTTTTAGCATTTTCCAAGTGGTCATTATATGTTTCGTACTTGATACGCTTTCTTCTGTCTTGCACTTCTTCCATTTTTCCTATATCTCCTCAATTTCAATCTCAATACTATTTTTCTCACTATAAAATTTCTTGACTTCCAACCAGCAAATCTGACTGTCATCGACATAGAATCTTAGCTTTGTCATGTAATCTTGTAACCCTTTGAGCAAGTTATCCAAGTCTGGCTTTGTTGTTTTCCATTGCCACCATTTCTTTTTCTGCTTAATAGCATAGTGAAATATCACGGATAACTTAATCGGTGTCGTTTTATCAGAGATAGGGTTTTTAGGGCGATTTTGGATTAAATGATTTAATAGCTCCGTGTTTTTAGTTCCTTTTCGGTCAAATCTAATCATCTTTCCGTTGATAAATTTCACACCTTTTTGCTGATTAGTCGTCGGCATTTTTGATAATTCAAATGAAAACTTCACTCTTCCTCCTAAAACGGCAATACCCGCTTATAAAATAGCCATTCTGTTACCTTTTATCGCAAACTTAACAGATGTAGGCAATTTATCCAGTCTGTCGTCTGCGTCTGCGAAAGTGTACAAAATAAACTTTTTGTTTTGCAACATCCTCATCAAACTCAGAAACTGACTTTGCTCGTCTGGCGAATAATCTCCAAGATTATCAACAATAACCATTTCTGAACGTTCAATAGCGCCTTTCTTATCAATTAGTCTCTGCTTATTTTCTGGACTCATATAAGCATTTTTAGACATTGATAAATACTCGTGAACCATAATTTTTTCAACGTGTTTGTGTTCGCCTCTGAATTTTTCGATGACCCATTTTTGGAATGCCTCTAGTTTTTCCAAAGATTCCATCTCATAAGCGAATTCAATAACTCCAGATTTTTCTAAGTCATATCCTTTTTGAGCTTTGAATTTAGCTAAAATATCAGATAAGCTAGTTTTAGTTTGCTTAAATTCTCCATCAGATATAATATCTCCGTCAGATTCTTCGTTTTGAGGGTTATATCTAACTACTTGACCAGTATTTTCATCTCGTACTGTCCAGTCAGGCAATCCGCCAAACTCCATAGTTTTAGCTATTTTTTTATTTTCAACACAAAGCTTGCAAGCCTTTGTCTGAGGTCTCAGCTTATGACTTACTAAATGTTCTTCGGTGTGTACACTGCAACACTCATCAAGCACTACTAAGTCTTTAGCTAGACTAGCGAGTGGTTTTTCACTCACCACAAACGGCTCTAAATAATCAGTCATACTTCTCTAAAACCTGCTTTCTTCTCAGCCCACGTCCAATCTGACTTATCGTCAGTGTTACTAGCCTGTTTCGTTTTTTTGAAACTATTATCTAAAACTTCTACATCGTGGATTGTTTTTACGTTGCTACTACCCCAATTTTTCAATATGCCTCTAACGTATCCATATTGCTTGCCATTAGTAGCGCTGCGTTTCATAGCCTCCATTACTAAGTCTTTACCATAATCATTTAAATCATGAGTAACGTTATCTAAAGTGAATTGATTAATTACACCAAAATTGCCTTCATAAAAATTAATTAGTTCACTGATGTCGTTATTATTATTATTATTATTAATTGTGTTATTAACTGTGTTATTATCCTGGAAGTTTTTTTCTATAGGGTATGGAAAATTTTTTCCATAGGGTATAGAAGATTTTTTCGGTACCCCCATGAAATTATTTTCCATAGGTGCATTGAAATAAATTTCTCTTCTTTCAACTTCTTTGCTGTTAGATTTGTAAATCAATTTTGTTACAAGTAAATTTTCGGCTTCTAATACAGATATCGCTTGTGTTATAGTCCGAGTAGTAACATCGTACTTTTCTGCTAATTTCTTGTTGCTTATCCAAGCAAATCCGTTTATATTAGCTAGCGCTAACAATTCACCATATATCAATCTAGCGAAAGGCGATAATTTATTATTGTGTAAAATCTTCTCAGGAATAATCACATAATAATTACTACCTGTAAATCCTGATTCCATATCAACCTCCAAACATCACGATAGCCGTCTGACTCTTCAAGTGGATAAGTTTGTCTACCAGCTCGCCATAGTTTAGAGCTAGTAATTTAGCCTTGTAAATTTCATGAAGTTCCCAATTGTTCCGCTCAAAACTTTTAATCAGTTCTTCTTTTGTCATGTTTTAACTCCTTAGAATGGCAGGTCATCATCATTCAAGTTCATAGGTGTACCGCCAGAAAATGGGTCAGGTTGCTTAGCTTGTTGCTGTGTAGCCTGTTGTTGCGCCTGCTGTTGCCCCTGTTGCTGGTTACGACTTTCAAGCATTTGGAAGTTTTCAGCGATTACCTCAGTCATATAAACACGTTGACCTTGAGCATTCTCATAATTCCGTGTTTGAATGCGCCCTGTAATGCCAATCAAAGCGCCTTTTTTAGCCCATTTTGCGAAGTTTTCGGCAGATTGTCTCCAGATGACAACATTAATGAAATCTGTTTCACGCTCTCCGTTTGCGTTTTTAAAGGTGCGATTTACAGCAAGCACGAACTGGACTACTGCTTGATTTGCTGGTGTATATTTCAGCTCGACATCTTTTGTCAAGCGACCTACTAAAGTTACGTTATTAATCATTTTTAACCCTCGAATTCTTTAATTTTTTCTGTGTAAGCTTCTAAAACACTTTTCCCAAGACCAAATGATTTAGCTTCTGTTGCTATTTTCACCACTTCGTCTTTTGTATTTGCTTGCTTGATTTCTTGTGAAAAGTCACGTTTTTTAACCTGTTCTTTTTTATGAATAACTTCTTGTTGTAGTTCAAGTTCATCTACGTCAACATCTGCGATACCGAATAGACCTTGTAGCGCATATTTCCTTGCGTAACTACTCACTGCGCCAGTCCATTGTGGCTCAGTCATCTGTTTCTTTTCACCGCCAGCTTTTAGTTTCAAAATAGGAACGTCAGACAATTCAGCAAAACCAATTGCTTCATGTTTTTCGTCTGCGTCTCTAGCAATCGCTGTCGATTTCATGAATAGTTTTCCGCCAATTTCACTTATGTCATCTGTCAGGATGACTTCCCATCCGCTGTCCTGAGCTTTGAAATGTTCAAGAATTTGCTCAGCGCTTCTATATGTGTAATTAACCGCTTGCCCTTTTTGCTTTTTGAGGTTCATTTTATTTTGGAGTTCATTAAATTTAAGTTTACTCATATTAATTACCTCTACTCATCCCATTTAATTGACTTGGCTCTTGGTTTTTCCACGATAAAAGGTTGTAATTTTTCATAGATACCTTCGCCGTATTTCTTTTCTAATTTAGCGATTGATAAAGGTTCTACGCTTTCTAGTCCATAATTTTTGATTAGCGACTTTTTGGCTTCTGCATCTAACACAAGCACTCTTGTGTTGCTGGGCTTGTCATCGTAAGATAGACGTGTAAATTTTTGACCAGCATCAAGTCTTTTTTTAATTTCTTTCTCTGCTTCTTTTTTAAGCTTTTCCATTACTTTAAGATTAGAAGTCAGGTTTGCTAATTCGTCATTACCTAGCTGTTTGATGTTGCTAGGTGTAAATTCAATGCGTTCTCCTGTTTCTAAATCCACTGGTAAAAGTGCAAAATCCATGTTTTATACCTCCAATAATTTATCCATAAACTCAATAGCAGACTGCCATTCACTTTCTGAAATGAATTTTTCTAGCTTTTCTTTGCTGTCAATCAATAAATCATACATATCAATCTGACCAATATCTAAACTATGTTTAATCATTTCATCAAGCAGCGGCTTATAATCTTCATACTTAGCGCATGCTATCTCACGCAATTCTTCTTGCTCAGCTTCAAACTGTGCATATTCTTCTTGCTCACGTTGGCTTGCTTCTTCATTCATCTTTATACCTCGTTCAAAATTCTGAAATAGCTAATTGGCATCAGTTTGCGTTCTAAGCCGTCGCGAGTGTAAAGGGTATATTTATCTTCCCCTTCCGTTTTATGTGACTGAGAACCTGCGTATGCACCGCGTGTAATGAATACAACTACTATGTCGCTTAATCTATTTTTCATTCCGCTTGCTCCAGTATTCTATATTTTGCCCGCTATGCTTATCTAGCTGTGCTGTTAGTTTTGCATGTTCGCTTGGTTCGAATCGTGTCATGACGTCTCCTTGTTCCTTTGCATATAGTGATATAGATCGTCAAGGTCATATAGAAACTTAGCGCCATTCCTGATGTAATATATTTCACCGTTATCTCTGAGCTTGGTTATAGCTGCTTTTCCGTACCCTGACATCTTCTGAGCTTCTGTGATAGTTCCAAATCCACGATTTTTAAGTGACTTCTTGCCATCTTTGACACCTTCCAGGTAAGCTTCCTTGGCTTGTTCTCTCAGCAGATTCATGAATTCTTCTCCGAAAATTTGACTGGATTCCATATTTTCCCTTTCTGTGATATAATCAAGTTATAATAATTTGATGTGAGCCAGTTTGCCGACTGGCTTTTTTGTGTTCAGCTAACTAACTCATCTTGTTCAACTAAAGGAAAATAACCATTTTTCTTCAAAACTTCATAAAGGAACTTACGCCCTTTTTGTTTCCAAGTCGTTGTAATTGATGTCCGTGCAATACCTTTGCTGTCTACAAAGTCTCGTGTACGACTTCCAATGTAACCCTTGCCCATGTATTTCGAGTAAAGTACCCATTGCTTATTAACTTTGCGTTGAATGCGCAAGTCATGCAAGATGCGATTAAATGATACTGCGCTATATCCGTAATCCTGTGCTATTTGAGTTGTTAAGATGTCGTCAGGACTTTCAAGAATTAGATCGAGATAAGTTGTTTTTTCTCTGACTTCCTCTAACTCAACTTGCAACTGCTGTTTATCAAATTCAAGCGACTTGATTTGTTCTCCAGCTTGGATAAGCAAGTCAGCTAAACCATTACCATGTAGAACGTCTTGCGCTTTCTTGTCTGTCATGTATGCGCCGTATTTGCGGATTGTTTTCAAAATTTCTTTAACTTTCCGCTTGAATTCTTTCGCTTTTGGTTTACGAGATAGCATCAAAACTTCGTAAAGTCCGCTTTCTGTTAAAAACCACATTTGGCGATTTTGACCTGATGCAAACATTTCTTGCATCAGCTTTTCGTCATCATCTACTGATTTAAGCATTTCGCTTGCTCGTGAGTGTTCTAAAATTTCAGCAATATCTCTCGCTAAGAAAAGTGGTTCTTCTGCTGTTCCGTAAATTTTTGCGTTGAAATTTTCAACTTGTGACAATTCATTCATATGTTTCATTTCCTTTCTAGGTTGCTAAATGTTTTGTGCTTGTTTTTACTCCATCTTTGTAACCATTTCGGTTACTCCTTGGTAAAAAAATATCAGAAATAGGCTTTTTGAAAAGATGCGCAATATCGAACATCTCATCTTGATTGAATGGCAATTGGTCTCTTTCTTTATAACCATAAGAAACCCTACTAATATCCAAAAAGTCTGCCATCTCTTGTTGAGATAGTTTTTCTTTCTTTCTAATATCATACAGTTTAGATTGCATAAGTATCACTCCTTCCATAGTATTTGATAACCGTTTTGGTTACAAATACATTGTATAACCATTTCGGTTACTTGTCAATAGTTTTTATCAAAAAAAAAAAATATTTCTCTTTTAACTTAAATACTTTTCTTTTTTTGATAAAAATAGTTGCCATTTCGGTTACTTAGTAGTATTATATAAATATGGAAGGAGGTTGCTAATGGATAAAGAGGAATTAGCAGTGTTTATAGGTAATAAAATAAAAGAGTTTAGACTGCTTAAAAATATGACCCAATCAGATTTAGCTGACTTGCTCAAAACGACTAAGCAAACTATTGGCAGATACGAGAATGGCTCAAGAAGAGCTAATCAAGATACTTTGTTTGAACTTGCTGATATATTTGGTAAAAATATAGACGATTTCTTCCCTAAAGAAGATAACATATCATCTACAAAAACAATCCTAGACAATATTTTCAATAAACTAGAAAAACCAAGACAAGAAATTGTTATCAATACCGCTCAGGAGCAGTTGGAAGAACAGAATAAAGAAAAAACGATAAAGTTATTTCCTTATAACGTTCAAGAAAAACTTTCAGCTGGTACTGGTTACGGATATTTTGATGATGGTAACTATGACACTGTTTACTATAACGAACAGTATGATTGCGACTTTGCGAGTTGGATATTCGGCGATTCCATGCTACCAGATTATCCGAATGGTGATGTGGCGTTGATTAAATCTTGCCCATTTGAGTATGACGGTTGCGTTTATGCTGTTGATTGGGACGGACAAAGCTATATCAAAAAAGTTTATAAAGAAGAAAAAGGCTTGCGACTTGTTTCTACTAATGAAAAATATAGCGATAAGTTTGCTCCATTTACAGAAGAACCGAGAATTATCGGTAAAGTGGTAGCGAGTTTTACACCGCTTGAAAAGTGAATAATAAAAACCTAGCCTTCAATGGTTAGGTTTTGGTGTATAATAAATTTATCGTGCAGATAGGATTCACGTTAAAAGCTGGAATAGGAGTTTCAGAAATGGGAAAAAGAGATGAAAATGTTACTAAGGCTAAAAAACCTATTTACAAGAAATGGTGGTTTTGGTTGATAGTTGCTATTGTTGTAATAATAGGAGCAACAGGAAATTCAGAATCGAATTCATCAACTGAAAATAAAAACGAAACAAAAACGGTGGCTAAAAAAGAATCTATTGCTGCTAAAAAAGAGAGACTTAAAAAAGAGGCAGAGGAAAAGGCGGAAGCTGAGAGAGTTTGGAAAGAGGCGGAAGAAAAAGCACAAGCCGAAAAAGCTGCTAAGGAAGCAGCTGAAAAGGCGGAAGCTGAAAAACAAGCGGCCGAAAAGGCTGCTAAAGAAGCAGCAGACAGAGACCCTAATTCATATCAAGCACTGCCTTATGAAGAGATGGCAAGAAACGGAAACAACCACAAAGGCGAAAAATTACAAATTACAGGAACTGTAATCCAAGTAACTGATAGCACCGACGGTGGAGCGACGTTACGCGTAGCCACAAATGGTAAGTACGACGATATTTACATGGTGCAAATCTCTAAAAACGAATGGGAATCTCATAGATTACTGGAAAATGATGTAATTACATTTTACGGATATGTATACGGATTATATAGCTATAAATCAGTAATGGGTGGCCAAATAACTGTGCCAGCTTTAATTGTAAAATTCTATTAATAAAAAAACGCCACTCACTCCCCTGACAAAGTTTGTGAGTAACGATATAGAAACGTAGTAAAAAGGATGACTACCTTTTTATTTTACCATAAAATAAGGATATTAGACATATGGAAATAAAATCATACAAGAAAAAAGACGGTAGTACCGCATATTCCTTTGAAATATACGTTGGAAAAGAGAACGGAAGAAGTAAATTCGCTAGAAAACGTGGATTCAAAACTAAACATGAAGCTAGGAAAGCGATATTTAAGCTACAAAGCGAGCTAGAAAAACCCGAAGAAAAAACGGATATTACATTTGAAAATCTTTACAAGAAATGGCTTTCCGAGTACGAAAAAAGTGTAATAGATTCTACTTACTACAAAACAGATAGGCAATTCAAAAATCACATTTTGCCAGATTTAGGGAATAAAAAAATAAAAGATATCACTCCAAGAATGATACAGGAATTTCAAAACGGATGGAGTAATAAACTTAAATTCGGCAGAAAACTATTAGGATTTGTTCGAAGCGTGTTCAATTACGGCATAAGACTTGGTTATATTGATACTAACCCAGCTATAAGCGTTGTAGCTCCAAAAATAAAAAGGGAACGAAAAGAAGATAAAAACTTTTATGATCACGAGGAGTTAAAAAAATTCATGTCTTTAGCTGAAAAGACTGGCGACATTCGAAAAATAGCTCTATTCCGAGTGCTTGCGTTCACTGGTATACGTAAAGGCGAGTTGCTTGCGCTAGAATGGTCTGATTTACACGACAGCACACTTGAAATAAACAAAGCTATATCTAGGTCAGAATCTGGTTTAGATGTCAGCACGACTAAAAACAGGGCATCTGAACGCCTTATCAGCTTGGATAGAAAGACTATAGAAATACTGGATAATTTACGTGAAGAATATCCTGATAGAAAACTAATATTTGAATCTGAAAACGGTGGTGTACTTTCTCCTTCCAAACCTAGAAAGTGGCTGTTACAAATAATAAAAGATTCCGATTTAAAACAAATAACAATACACGGATTTAGACACACACATGCCAGTTTGATATTTGAATCAGGCATGACGTTGAAGCAAGCGCAACACAGACTTGGTCACTCTGATTTACAGACGACTATGAACATCTATACTCACATTACGCAAAAAGCCATTGATGATATTGGCGAGAAATTTTCTAAATATGTTGACTTCTAGGACACGATGAAAGTTGTGTCCTTTGTTGTGTCCTTTTTATGAAAAGTTGTGATTACATATGAATTAAACAAAAATAAAAACCCTTATTTTAAAGGCTTTTAGATAGTTATGAATATTTGTGAATAGTTTTAATGGAGCCGAGGGGAGTTTATAGAATACCGTTATTTGTAACTTTTTATAACTTTAGTGTCCTTTGTTGTGTCCTTTTATTCGATATTTGGCGCTTTACCCGTTTTAACATTTTCCAATGCCTTTTTATACTTTTTTTGCAAACAAAAAAACCTTGCGGACGGTTGTCTACAAGGGATTTAATTATTTATGTTTTTTGTGTTCAGGGTCTATCTGATATATCACGAAATAAGACTCTGAATTGAAATATCCGTGAATCCTAAATGGAGTTCGTTTTTTTTCGTAGTGTTGGATAGTTCTCGTCTTCCCATACACTTCTTTCTTCTCCACTGGACCTTTGGTTCTCAAAAACGCTTTATCTACTTCGCTTATGGTCATTTGCTTTGACAATATCTCGTCAATGAATTTATGAAACGTCGCTAATTGCGCTTTATTTAAAGCTTTGAAACAAAAGTTATTATCCAAAGAACCTGTTAAAGCAAACTTGAAAGATTGTTTATTTTTATCAGTTAAAATACCTGAAGCATGATTTTGCTTTTACTTTTAGTTAACTCTATCGGCAAAATCAATCTCCACTGTAGATGGACAAATAAAACTCTCTCATATCATCTTCTGAGATTTTTTCGTTACATCTATCGCCTTCTTCTGCGCGTGCTTTTCTTCTAGCCTTTATCCATGGATCTTCAACATGAGTTTGCGCTTCCAAAGCATTTGCTGACATATCTCCGTATGTGAGCCACACCGACTCTAATAGGTCATTTACCTTCTCGTCTTGTATATCTGGAGCGTTATCTAGTTTAGGAATATCATTCCAGCCGAAATCTCTATATTCATTATAAAGTTCACTTGAAACAGGACCGTGAGCCCACGCTTCGAATGTCGTATCGTTAATTACAGGGCGATTTAACAATGCATGACCCCAAGCTTGAACATAATATGTAAGCTTTTGCAATTTTTTAGGCGTCATATTTTCCTTAGCTAGAAACCAATTTGCTATTTCAAAAATTGAATAATTCATCGCTACCCTCCTTTGAAACTTTCGTTGTACTTATCTATTCTACCAGTTTTATAAAAAAATGTGTACTTTTTTGAACATTTTTCGTTATTTTTGATATATTTTTATCTTTATTAAGAATAAAATACGGCATTTAAATATAAAAAAAAGCCCTACAACCAATCGACTGTAAGGCTTTAATTTCATAGCTTCAAAAACTCATCTGCATTATACCAGATACGACCGTATCCGCATTTAAGCACGATAATCAAGTTTTGAACCCATGATTAAGTGGAAAATAACCATGTAACCCATTTCTGTTTTTGTCAAACTTTCTCCGGTAGATAATTTGTGACTTTCTGCTGCTGCGTCTACTTGACTGTTGCCATTCAATACGCTATAAGTACCTCGTGACAAATTAAACAGTACAAATGTACCATTTTTCACATAATCATTAACGTCTCCACCTACACATTTTGCGATAAACATACTCAATTCTCCTTTGTTTGCTTTTGCTACTTCGTTTTCTACTTCTTTAGGTGTTTCAACCGTTCCGACACCATTTTCAATGTCGTGTTTCAGCACGTCATAGCTAACACCCCATTTTGCCAAAAATGCTATAGGGTCAACATGATCGCTACCGTGCCCGATACTGGACACGTAGTTATGCGTCTTAATACCCGCCACATCTGGTGTATCTAATGTTAGTGGTATGCCTGCTTGTTTGGCTAAGTCTCTAGCTAATTCAATATAAGCTCTGTAAGATGCGTTGAAGTCTTCTTGACTAGTCACTTTTTCGCCAAATTCGATAGCTGCATAAGTCTCAGCGTTCCAATCTCCACCAACGTCCCAAGCGCCCTGACCGACTTCTGCAACTTGAATAACACGTCCATTCTCGCCCACCAAATGCGTGTAGTTGCCGTTTGCATAGTTTCTGGATAAATAGGCCACCTCATTATCTAAAGCCGCTGAGGGGTTAGCTGTGCTGTGCAGATGAACCTGTCTGAAAGGTGCTACATATCCGCTTGCGTTTTGAACATACTTATCAGGTATGACAATTCTGCGTTCTACTGTATATGCCATTAGTCCTCCTTATCATACTTTCCAGCTACCCAATTCAGCAAAATACCTGCAAAAGTTGCAAGTAAAGCAATTGTGCCTGTCACTTTCTCAGTGCTGAAACCGTTCATTACTCCAATACCAGTAATTACAGCAGTCGCAGCAGGTACAACCATTAGTAAGAATTGTTTGATGCGGTCATATTGACCATTTGTTAATTTTGGAAATTTCATTTTTAATTCCTTTCGTTATGCAGTACGTTTCCAGTAATATATCGTTGTAGAACCAATTACTGCCGAACCGATATTTTCCCATTTGCCTGTAGAATATCCTGATGATAAACTTGAGTTATTTGTGACTACCGAGCCAATTGGGTGTGCTTGAGCGTAATCTATACCTATGACTGCAGGTTTAAGTGAGCCAGTATCACTATCAATTGCTACTAATCCCATTGGTAACCACTTATAATCAGAACTTTTCTTATTAGGTTTAATGATATTACTAAACCCTACATACTTTGGATAATCATTTATTGTGGCTTCACTTGACAAAGGCATGTATAGAGTAGGGGTTGAGTCCTCTTCCCATTTATGTCCTGCAGTCCATAAAATTGAATCTGAACCCGAACCACTTATTTCGTATCGAACAGAAATAGTGTCCTTAGCTTTCAAAGTTACAGTGAAACTATCTCTTAACCAGTCAAAATTGTTTTTAAAAACCTTATAAGCCCAGTCACCCCGATAATCTTCTCCATTTTTCTGAACGAATCTATTTACATTTGCCGAATTTCCTGAACTTTTAATATAAGCTGAGAAAGTATATGTTCCGTCTTTGGGTGCAGTAAATGTTTTATGAATACCACCCCATTGTGTAGTTGTTTTCTTAACAGTTAGGCCTTTATAAGTTCCGTCGGTTGTCCAATAACTTGCAAACCCCCAAACACCACTAAAGTCTTTAGTACCGTCCGACAGATTAAAATTAGGATAAACAGTAGTGAAATCGTCCGTACCGTCTGCGCTGTTGGCGTAGGCTATTGTATTTATAACTCCGTCATTTGTTGACGTACCTCCATTTGCAATAGGAAGCACACCTGAAACTCCAACATTAGTTACATCAGAAGAACCGTCAAAATTTTGCTGTGCTGAAGATTGAAGATTTACTCCGAGTTTTCTAGCTGTTGCCAGTTTACTTGAACTTACCGCATTGCCATTAAGTGGTAAACTGTTCGCTTGTGCTTCGGTAGCCTTTGCCATTGCAT
>OGOT01001340.1_pt1 | contig 16146 bp, 14 predicted proteins | sample 1552791 | NCBI WGS metagenome assembly OGOT01 (sample SAMEA2580160, study PRJEB22360) | human gut metagenome | biome: human gut; feature: human-associated habitat; material: faeces | place: Denmark | collected 2008/2010
ATTTATTTGAACATTGCCGAGCAGGAGTATCTAAGACGGAGTCAAAGATAGGGAAAGTCGAGTGCAGAAGCAACCTTTTTGATTATGCCGGGACGAAGGGAAGCATTTCTTGCGAAAAATCTCCTCGCGGCGGCGGTTTTCGGTTGAATTTCTTTCGTCCATTTCTCGCCTCTGCATAGTCCGAACTTCGTTCGGCTCTGCACTCGGCTTAACGAAATGGTTCGCGGAGGCGTGATTCGCCGGTTCCGCTCCGGTCGCGGCATGGGCTTTGCGGCGTTTGCGACGGGCGAAACGACTGTGAAATAAGTTTGTTAGTTCGGGAAAAAGTCCTACCTTTGTGATCCGTAGGCGGAGCGTTCCGTGGCGCGCTTTGAAAAAGCGCGTGAAAGAAGTATGACGCCGTCCGCTTCCGGAACGGCAGGGATGCCGTACTCCGGCGAATGTATTTAAGTTAAGTTGCAAACGACAGCGAAACCGATTCATATTCATGTTTTTCTCTTTGGTTAAAAGGCTGCATCTGGACGGCAGTTATATCCGGTCGTGGTTGATTTTGGCCATCGATCTCGCGGTATCCGCCACGGCGACGTTGGTCGCTTTTCTGGGTATCGATTATTTCGTCAGGAATTCCGGCTTTTCCCTGCTTCATTATCTGTTTTTGCTGGTGTCGGCGTTCTTTTGCAGCGCCGTCGCATTCTATATTTTCCGTACCTACCGTACCGTCATCCGCCATTCGTCGCTGCGCGAAGTATGGAAGCTCGGGGCCGCTACCCTGCTCAAAGAGCTGCTGATGCTCCTCATACTATGGTTCTGGCCCGACGGGATGACCTTCAAGGCGATCGGTCTCTGCGTGGTGCTGGATCTGTTCGTGACGGTTTGTATGCTCATTACGGTGCGCGTGCTGATGATTCTGCTTTACGATGCGATCATCCTCTCGCACATCCGACGGACGAACCGTATCCGCACGCTGGTATACGGTGTCGAGTCGAAGGAGGTGGCGCTCGTCATGCGGTTGCAGAACTCGCCGCATTACGACATGTGCGGATTCATCACCTACGGCCGCCGGCTCAAATATTACGAGATCGCCGAACGGCCGGTTTATTATTTCGAGACGGAGGAGAATATCGAATACGTGCTCGACAAGTTCGGAATCGAAGCCATTCTTTTCGGCAACTACGCCAATGCGAAGGCCGAGTCAGACCGCCTGATCAAATATTGCGTGACGCACGGCGTCAAGGTGTTGATCGCCCCGCCGATCGACGAGATCGTCGACGGGAAACTGGCGCATCAGGGCGGTATCCGCGACATCAAGATCGAAGACCTGCTGGGACGCGAGGAGATAAAGATTTCGCTGGGCGAGATCATGGACAATTTCCGCGACAAAACCGTGCTGGTGACGGGTGCTGCCGGTTCGATCGGATCGGAGCTGTGCCGCCAATTGGCGACGTTCGGCATCCGGCAGCTGATCCTGTTCGACAATGCCGAGACGCCGATGCACGAGATACGCCTCGAAATGGAGGATCGTTTTCCCGATCTGAAATTCGTCCCCGTGATCGGCGACGTGCGGATTCCGAAACGGCTGGATTACGTCTTCCGTACCTATCGGCCCCAGGTGGTATTCCATGCCGCGGCCTACAAGCACGTGCCGCTCATGGAGGAGAATCCCTGCGAAGCGGTGCTGGTCAACGTCGTCGGATCGCGCAACGTGGCGGACCGTTGCATTCGCTACGGCGTGGAGAAGATGGTGATGATTTCGACGGACAAGGCCGTGAATCCGACCAACGTCATGGGCTGTACCAAACGGTTGGCCGAAATCTATGTACAGAGTCTCGGACAGGCGATCGTAAGCGGGCGGATCGAAGGGCGCACGCAGTTCATCACCACCCGCTTCGGCAACGTGCTGGGGTCGAACGGGTCGGTCATCCCGCGTTTCCGCGAGCAGATCGAACACGGCGGCCCCGTGACGGTGACGCATCCCGAGATCCGGCGCTACTTCATGACGATTCCCGAGGCGTGCCGGCTGGTGATGGAGGCCGCGACGATCGGCCGCGGCAATACGATCTTCGTCTTCGATATGGGCGAGTGCGTTAAGATCGCCGAACTGGCCCGGCGGATGATTGCACTGGCGGGTTTCCGGGTCGATCAGGACATCCGGATCGTCTACACGGGACTGCGTCCGGGCGAGAAACTCTACGAAGAGGTGCTGAGCAATACGGAAAATACCCTGCCGACCGCACACGAGAAGATCCGCATCGCCAAGGTGCGCGAATACGATTACGAGGAGGCGTGCCGCGACGTCGAGGAGCTGGAACGGCTGGCGCGCGAGTTCGATATTCCGAACGTCGTGCGGCTGATGAAACGCATCGTTCCGGAGTATCATTCGCAGAACTCCCGCTTCGAGGTATACGACCGGGAACTGGAAGAGGAGAGAACAGCTTGACAGAGACGTAAAACCCATACCTGAATGAAAGGAATCGTATTGGCGGGAGGATCGGGCACCCGATTGTATCCCATTACCAAAGGAGTCAGCAAACAACTGCTGCCGATCTACGACAAACCGATGGTCTACTACCCTATTTCGGTGCTGATGCTGGCCGGAATCAGGGATATTCTGGTGATCTCCACCCCGCAGGATCTGCCGGGATTCCGGCGGTTGCTGGGCGACGGTTCGGACTACGGCATCCGTTTGGAATATGCCGAACAACCCTCGCCCGACGGGCTGGCGCAGGCGTTCCTGATCGGTGAACGATTCATCGGCGACGATACGGCCTGTCTGGTGCTGGGAGACAATATCTTCTACGGCGCGGGCTTCTCCGAAATGCTCCGCGAGGCTGTCCGCACCGCCGAAGGGGGGAAGGCTACGGTATTCGGATATTGGGTGAAAGACCCCGAGCGTTACGGCGTGGCCGAATTCGACAGGGAGGGCAATTGCCTGTCGATCGAGGAGAAGCCCAAGGAGCCGAAATCGAACTATGCTGTCGTGGGGCTCTATTTCTATCCGAACAAGGTGGTCGACGTCGCCAAGCGGATCAAGCCGTCGGCGCGCGGTGAGTTGGAAATCACTACCGTTAACCAGGAGTTCCTGCAAGCCGGCGAGTTGAAAGTGCAGACGCTTTCGCAGGGCTTCGCATGGCTCGATACGGGGACGCACGACTCGCTGGCCGAGGCGTCGATCTTTGTGGAGGTCATCGAGAAGCGGCAGGGGTTGAAGATCGCCTGCCTGGAAGATATCGCCTTCCGCCAGGGGTGGATCACGGCCGAAAAGATGCGCGAGCTGGCGCAGCCCATGGCGAAAAACCCCTACGGGCAGTATCTTCTGAAACAGCTGGAACAGATAGACCGTTGAACCGGATGCGGCCCTTGCGGCCGTATCGTCAGTTTAGATAGAACGTGAAAGTCATTCAAACAGAGATCGAAGGAGTGGTGATTATCGAGCCGGACGTATTCGGCGATGATCGGGGTTACTTTTTCGAAAGTTACAATCAGGCGCGCTTCGACGCCGCCGTGCGTCCCGTGCGTTTCGTACAGGACAACGAATCGAAATCGAAATTCGGCGTGTTGCGGGGGCTGCACTTCCAGTGCGGCCGCGCCGCTCAGTCGAAACTGGTGCGCGTGGTGAAGGGAAAGGTGCTGGACGTGGCGGTCGACATCCGCGGCTCGCCCACCTTCGGCCGTCATGTCGCCGTGGAGCTGACGGCAGAGAACAAACGTCAGTTCTTCGTTCCGCGCGGGTTCGCCCACGGTTTTTCGGTGCTGAGCGACGAGGCGGTATTCCAATACAAATGCGACAACCTCTATGCTCCCGAAAGCGAGGGGGCGATCGCCTGGAACGACCCCGCGATCGGGATCGACTGGCGGCTGCGCCCCGAGGAGGTGATCCTCTCGCCGAAGGACAGCACCCGACGCTGGCCGAGTGCAAGGAGTTGTTCGATTATAATACGGACTATTATGCGTAGGATTCTCGTAACGGGTGCCAACGGACAGTTGGGGAACGCCATGCGGCTGTTGGGAGCGACGTCGCGGAACGAATATCGTTTTACGGATGTGGCGGAGCTGGATATTACCGACGAGGAAGCCGTCCGGCGGGCGGTGTGCGACGGGCGGATCGACGTGATCGTCAACTGCGCCGCCTACACCAACGTCGACCGGGCCGAGGAGGACGAGGCGACAGCCGATCGGATCAACCGGCTGGCGGTGGGTAATCTGGCACGTGCGGCTGCGGCTGCGGACGCCACGCTGATCCACGTTTCGACCGACTACGTCTTTTCGGGCGACGCCAACCGGCCCTACGACGAGACGTGCGAAACGCACCCGCTCGGCGTTTACGGCCGGACGAAGCTGGCGGGTGAAGCGGAGGTCGAACACAGCAGATGCAAATCGCTTATTATCAGAACAGCATGGCTTTATTCGGAGTTCGGGCACAACTTTTTCAAAACGATGCTGCGCCTTACGGCCGAACGCGACCGTCTGACGGTGGTGTTCGATCAGACGGGGACGCCGACCTATGCCGGCGATCTGGCGCGGACGATCTTCGACATCGTCGAGAGCGGGGCCTATGCCGGCCGCGAAGGCGTCTACCACTTTTCGAACGAGGGGGTCTGCTCGTGGTACGACTTCGCCCACGCCATTGCCGCCGAGGCGGGCCACACGCAATGCACGATCGAACCCTGCCACTCGTCGGAATATCCGTCGAAAGTCGAGCGCCCGGCCTATTCGGTGCTTGACAAGAGCAAGATCAAGGCGACGTTCGGGGTGAGGATACCCCATTGGACGGAGTCGCTCAAAGTATGTATGAAAAACCTTAAAAACTTATAGATCATGAAAGTAATGATGATGAGCCTGCTGATGCTGTTGCTGGCAGGCGGCAAAGCCGAAGCCCAGAAGTACAAACCTGCGCCCCGCACGGCCAAGAACATCGTGATCGCGCACCGCGGATACTGGAATACGCCGGGGGCGTTCGAAAACTCGATCAAGGCGATCGACAACGCCATGAATTTCGGTATCTACGGCAGCGAGTTCGACATCAACTTTACGGCCGACGATTCGATCGTGGTGGTACACGGTTCGAAGCATCCCGTGGTGAAGGATCTCGTCATCCAGGAATCGACCTTCGACAAGGTGCGCAATACGCTGCTGGGCAACGGCGAGAAGGTGCCGACGCTGCGCGAATATCTGCTTGCAGGAAAGAGCGATCCGTCGACGCAGCTGATTTTGGAGATCAAGAAACATCCCACGCCCGAACGCGAAAACGAGATCGTGGCCAAGACGATGGCAATGGTCGAGGAGCTGGGGCTGGAAAAACGCGTGGAGTACATCTCGTTCAGCTGGAACATCTGCGAGCAGATACGCAAGGCCGACCGCAAGGCCGTAGTCTACTACCCCAACGGAGAAAAGTCGCCCGCCGAGTTGAAGAAGGCCGGCATGAACGGATTGGATTACAGCCTGAAAGTCATCAAAAAGCACCCCGAATGGGTGAAGCAGGCGCACGACCTCGGGTTGAAGGTCAACGTCTGGACCGTCAACAAGGAGGAGGATATGCAGGCGATGCTCGACCTGGGCGTGGATTTCATCACGACGAACAATCCCGTCGAGTTGAAAGCGCTGATCGGCAAGTAAACGGAGTGCTATTTCGCCCGGAGAGATTTCCCGCCGATGGGGAATCTCTTCGGGCGGACTCGTACAAAACAGAATTTTTATGTCACGGAACATTTTGATAACGGGCGGCGCCGGTTTTATCGGGAGCCATGTCGTGCGGCTTTTCGTCACCAAATACCCCGACTACCGCATCGTCAATCTCGACAAGTTGACTTATGCGGGGAATCTGGCCAACCTGAAAGACATCGAGCAGGCCGAGAACTACAGTTTCGAGCGGTGCGACATCTGCGATTACGAGCAGGTGCTCGCCATTTTCCGCAAGTACCGGATCGACGGCGTGATCCATCTGGCCGCCGAGTCGCACGTCGACCGTTCGATCAAGGATCCCTTTACCTTCGCACGCACCAACGTCATGGGTACGCTCTCGCTGTTGCAGGCGGCCCGGGTGTGCTGGGACGGCGAGTGGGCGGGGAAACTCTTCTACCATATCTCGACCGACGAGGTTTACGGCGCATTGCAGTTCGACGGCACGCTCTTTACGGAGACGACCAAATACGATCCGCATTCGCCCTACTCGGCATCGAAAGCCTCGTCCGACCATTTCGTGCGGGCGTTCCACGATACCTACGGAATGCCGACGCTGGTGACGAACTGTTCCAACAACTACGGGCCCTACCAGTTCCCCGAAAAACTGATTCCGCTGTTCATCAACAATATCCGCCACGGAAAGCCGCTGCCCGTCTACGGCAGGGGTGAAAACGTCCGCGACTGGCTTTACGTGGTCGACCACGCACGTGCCATCGATACGATTTTCCATCGCGGAAAGGTCGGCGACACCTATAATATCGGAGGGTTCAACGAGTGGCGCAACATCGACCTGATCCGCGTGGTGATCCGCACGGTCGACCGGCTGCTGGGGCGTTCGGAAGGTGCGTCGGAGCATTTGATTACCTACGTGACCGACCGCGCGGGACACGATCTGCGCTATGCGATCGATTCGCGCAAGTTGAAGGATGAATTGGGCTGGGAGCCCTCGCTGCAATTCGAGGAGGGAATCGAGAAGACGGTACGCTGGTATCTCGACAACCAGGAGTGGATGGACAACATCACCTCCGGCGAGTACGAAAAATACTATGAGGAGATGTACCGCAACCGTTGACGCCGGATTTCGGTGAGGTTGCGGCCGGAAAGCCGTATCGGAGGGGCTGCCTGCAAATCGTCGGGCAGCCCCGACCCGTTGTACGGGGAGACTGCGATTTTTTGTTTGGAAGCAGCCTTTTCGTTCTGGCCGTATTGCGGGGATACGTGCTGCCCCCCCCCTCCTTGGGGGAGAAGGCGGGCCAGGATTTCTGTTGCGGGTGCGAGGCTTCGTTTTGCCGAACCGTCGCAGTCCGGACGGCGGTTTCGCTGCAAGAAATCTTGTCCGAATGCTTCTCCGCAATTCGACTCCGACGATGTTTCGGGGCGGTGGTTCGACGCGCTGCGCGATGCCGGCAGGCAAGCCCCACTCCGCCGCGGAGTGCCGCTCGCCGAAGTTTGTAGAGTTCCGCCGCCGATGAACGCTGTCGTCTTCGGAGCGTCCGTTAAAATATATTAAGAGGGGTATTTGGGATAGAAATATATTTATCCGGCGGAGACTGAAAATCCGCCCGCATCCGGTTCGATCCGGCTCGATTTCTCGGTTGCAGCGGGTACGAAAAATTGCCGCGTTGTATCGATGCGGCGAAGAGTATCGTTTATTTTGCATATATTTTCCATTGGAAATTTGTTTTGTTGGAAAATTGTTGTATCTTTGCAGTGGAAAGGAGGAGAGATGCACCTTCAAGAACGGGAGGTACGAGTTTGCACTCTCTTTGCAACGAATCGGCAGGGATCGTTTGCAAAGAGGACGATCTCCGCGAATCGATAAAAAATGAAAAGTATGTTGAAAGCAATGAGTTTGGTGGCCGCACTGACCCTTATGGCGGGTGCGGCGCATGCAGAGAAACCGAGAGAACAATCAAAATCGAAAAAAGTTATGGTACAGGAATTAACGCTGGATCAGTTCCAGCAAAAAGTCTACAATCTGTCCGACGCCAATGCGTCGTCGTCGCTGACGTATCTGGGCGACAAACCCGCGATCGTCGATTTCTACGCTTCGTGGTGCGGCCCCTGCCGCATGGTGGCTCCGATTCTCGAAGAGCTTGCCGGTGAGTACGAAGGCAAGATCGTCGTCTATAAGGTCAATACCGAGAAGGAGCCCGACCTGGCCGGGTGAAGGTCTATAAGGTGGATGTTGGCAAGGAGAAACGCCTCGCGGCGCTGTTCGGCATCCGCAGCATCCCGTCGATTCTCTTCATTCCGATGAGCGGCAAACCGCAGATGTTGCAGGGCGCGATGCCCAAGGATACGTTCAAAAAGGCGATCGAGGAGTATCTGTTGAAATAGTCCGATGAATACGCTCTGCCGCATACGCGAAGTGTCGCGCGCGATCGCCGAGTTCGAACAGTGTTTCGAGCGGGAATATCGCCTGTCGATGAACGAGGGAGTGTTGCTCTGCTGCCTCGCACGGCATGGGGAACTCTCGTCGGGCGAGATTGCGGAGATGCTCCGGCTGACCTGTTCGAATACGTCGAAGGTGATCCGGTCGGTGGAGGGCAAGGGATTCGTGATACGAAAATTGGGCGAAGAGGACAAACGCCAGATGTACTTTTCGCTGACCGAAGCGGGCCGTGCGGAGCTCGAAAGGCTGCAACCGTGCCGTGTCGCGCTGCCGGAGCTGCTGGCGCGGTTCCTGACCGAGGAATAAACGCAAGGAGAGGGTCGGATTGAAATTCCGACCCTCTCTTCTTTTCGGAACCTGCGTTTCCTTGCAGAAACGTTCCGGCGGAGTGAAGTCCGTATCGTCGGGATGCGCGAGTTGCGTTTCGGGACATTGCGTGAAATGCTTCTCCGGAAACGCATCCCGATTTTCGTCGTGTCATTCGCCGTTCGCGGCAGCGTCAGGGGGCTACCCTCTCCATGCTGCGATTTTCCTGCCGGCATCGCCAGCGATGTCGAAATGGAGGCACCGGATAGGAGAGATATTTTTTCGAGAAGCATGTTCCCTGATCCTACGTGCGGCGGCGAAGCGTTATTTCTGCTTTATCCGTTTTTTGCGCTGGTGTTCCAGACGTGCCTGATACCGTGCTTTTTGACGGTTGCGATACTCGGCGAGCAACGTCGGGAAGTTTTCGGCCTCTTTGAGTTTCACCAGACTGCGGAACGTATTTTCGCAGACGGCGAATTTCTTCAATATTTCATTGTAATAGATGCTTGTCTGCGAGGTGTCCCCTCTTTTCAGAATCGGGTTGGCGACCTTTTGGATTTCATAGGCGAGCCCGAGGCGCCTGAGCTGTCTCGCGATTAAATTATCTTTCATATAACTTTGATTTTAAATATATATCAAAAATCGCAAAACAAAAATTGCGCGTCAATCAAAATACCAAATCTTGGTGCAGGAAATTTTGTTTGTCGGCGGCGTCCCCTCTTGCAATTTTGTATTGTATAAAATCGTCGAAGGCCGTCGTCTGCCGCGGAGAATGAAGGGGTTGGGCGAAAGTATTCGGCAGAGAGGAAATTTACGGGTGGATTCGGGTATACGGATATTACGGTCTCCGACGGAAATATTCGAGGGGGAACGGAACCGCCGATGCATGCATACGGCGTGGGCCTTGCGGATGGTTTCCGCACTGACCTCGCACACGCTCCGGCGTTACACCTCGCCCTCGTTCGTCAAGCCGGCGACGGTCGACGTCACCTCTTCCGCCGGAACATTCGGATCGGCGCGATGCTGGTAGGACGTGGAGCCGTACATGGCTTGCCGTTTTTCGTGGAAAAGATCTATAAACGAAAAAAAAATCGTCGGAAAGCAAGGATTTGCCTGACTTTTGCACATCGTTCGAATGCCGTTGTCGGGCATTCGCTGTGTATTTATTTTTTATACGAAAATAGTTTATATTATGGGAACAAGCATCAATGTCGGGAAAAGAGGCCTCTTGGCGATATTCACCTGTATTTTAGCCTCTGCATCGTTGTCGGTCTCTTGTAGCAAAGACGACACGGAGAAAACTCTTTCCGAGGAGACGGCCTCACTGACCGTTACGCTGAACGGTCAGGCGCCCCGCACCAAAGCCGTCGCTCCGCCGGAAGATGCGGATGAGCTGGAAAAGGCCGAAAATACGGTCAAGAATGCGACGGTATTCGTGTTTAACGCCAACGGTACGCTGGACAAGCGGCAAACGCTCGCCGCACCGAGTCTCTCTGCGACGATCTCCGGATTGCTCGCCGGGGAGAAGAGAGTCGTGGTGGTGGCGAACGTTCCGTCCTCCGTCACCTTTCCGGACGGCATCAATTACAGTTGGTTCGCCGATGCGGGCAATGTGATCGATCTGGACACCCAATCTCCGGAAACGAACGGACTTTTCATGAGTGGAGAGGATATGGTAACGCTCACGGCCAATTCCACCGCAACGAAAACCATATCCATCAGCCGTATCGCCGCAAAAATCAAATTGGGGACGGTTACGATTTCTCCGGATCCCGGGCACGACCCGGATAAATTCGTGCTGAACAAGGTGATCGTCATGAAAGCTCGCGGTTCGGCCATGATGGGACTTCCTTCGGCGGCTTACACTCCGAATGTGTTTTACGGGGGAATGGCGGGAGATAAAAGTACCGTAAAGGCTTATCTGTCGGAGACCATATCGACGAGCGACTATTCCAACCGTTATTTCTATGTCTTGCCCAGCGACAATGACGACGGTAATACCACGCTCATAACGCTCGCGGGTACCTATGACGGGCAGCCCGCCTATTTCCCGTTCCGCATCAACGACAAGGCGGGAACAGGCGAAGCATCCAGCGACGGAACTTTCATTCGCCGCAACTATGTCTATACGGTCAACGTGAAACTCAAACGTCTGGGAGGCGGTAGCTCCAATCCGGAAGTCCCGGCCGATCCGGCGTCGCTCGATATTACCGTCGAGCCGCAGGACTGGACTGCGGAACTCGTCCAGGACGTAGAGTGGTAGCAGGAAATGGATGATTCCGTCCCGAAGAGTATCTTTCTTCGGGACGGGGTCAGATCGTTTGAACGACACGGTGGTGAATACGGTTCGACATCTGTTCCGCAGAGGATGGCCGCGGGGCTTTTTCCTGTCCGGTATGCTCCTTCCGCTACTTTTCGGTTGCATCCGTGAGGATCGGAGCGACTGTTTTCCGGTAGCGGAAACGAGATTTGTCGTGTTAAAGATCGTGGATGAAGCGACGGGACAGGACATCACGCAGACGGGAGAGGCCGGCAGTGCCGTATTGTACCTGTTTTCGCAGGGCGGCCGTTTCGTCGATCGAATCTCCGTAACCCGAGAGCGGATCATGAAGCGTGCGCCGATTCCGTTACCCGACGGTACGCCCGGCCGTTGCCGTGCCGTTGTCTGGGCCAATGCCGGAACGGGCCAGCGGTTCCATTCTCCCGCGGCAGGAAGCCGGATCGAAGACCGGGCCGTTTCGCTGATAGAAGAGGACGATACGTTTCATCATACGCCGGACGATCTGTTTTTCGGGCGGGCCCGACTCGGCCCGACAGGGGAAGCCGCCTCCGAAGAGATCACGTTGATCCGTAAGAATGCGAGGATACATATCACCGCCAGGGGATTGGACCGGAACACTCCCGAAGACCTCTATTATTTCACGGTTGAAATACCCGACGACGGTTATGATTTTGCGGGGAATCCGATCTCCGGAACGGCCCATGTACGCAGAACGGGCACGTTCCGCGACAACGGGGATTTCTCGACCGACGGAACGTTCAATCTGGTTCATACCGATGAGTCCGATTCGCAGGCGGACGAGGTGATCGTGAATCTGTATGAACGGATGTCCGCCCGTTCGGCGGATCGTCTGCTCGCTTCGGTGACAGAGGTCGATGGCGACCGGATTTCATTGCCGGCGGGCCGTACCCTCAATTTATTGATTGAGCTGAATGAAGGCGGCGGACTCTCCATTCGCATGGAGATTACCCCTTGGAATGAAATATACCAATGGGATATTTGGTAATCACAAACGGACGAACGATGAACGAATATGGAAATAATGACGGGAATCGCCCGATCTCCGGAAGGCGGAGAGCTCGTTGTCGGTTGCAGGGGATCGCACTGTCGGTACTTTGCCTGTTCTTCGCGGCCTGTGCGCAAACGTTTCCGGATGGAGATGTGTTGGAACGTTATCCGGACGGCGGAGTACCGATACGCCTGACGGTTAGTTTGCCGCAATCGGCCTTCCCCGAGAAGCGCACGAAAGTCGAAAAGGCATCCGACGAGACGGAAAACCGGATCGAGGAGATGAGGATACTCGTATTCGAACGGAACGAAAGCGGATATGCGTATCGCTATATGGTGGAAGCGGAACAACTCCAATCGAGCGGCACCGGCGTTCTGTTTCAAGCCAAACTCCTCAGTACACCCAATCCGGTCAAACTGATGCTGGTCGGCAATTACGGCGATGCGTTTGCCGTTTACGCGCCTTCGCCGGGCGATTCGGAAGCCGATGTCAAAGCCGGAACGGGATGTTCGTTCGGAGAATCCCTACGGAGTCTGCCCATGTACGGTCAGATCGTCATTCCGTCCGGACTGGAAGCCGACAGGGAGAACCGTTACAGTGTCAAGATGCTGCGTGCGGCAGCCCGGGTCGATGTGGAGAAGGACTTGGCGGCGGATTCGCGGCCGCTACGGATCGAGAGCGTCCGCGTATACCGCGCGAACGACAAAATCCAAATCGCACCCGACGAAGCCGTCGATGAGGAATCCCCTCGGGTTGCTGCGCCGTCGGTATTTGCGGGAGCCGTAAAGTCGCAGACTCCGATCGTAACGACGGCGGGCGAACCGGATCCCGTTTCGATTGCCGGGATCTATCTTCCCGAAGCCGACGGAGAGACCGATCCGTCGGCTCAACTGACCGAGGCGACCTGCATCGTCGTGGGCGGGTATTACGACGGAGGGTCCTCCCCTACTTATTACCGGATAGATTTCAATCCTGGCCTCGAAGGACATCCGTTCGGTCAGATATTGAGGAATTACCGGTACGTTTTCCGAATCAGGAAGGTGACCGGCCCCGGTTGGAGCGATCCTGCGCTGGCGGCCGTGAATCGTGCGACGAGCATCGTCGCTGAGATACGTCCGTGGGAGAATTTTACGACCGAGATGTATTTCGAGGGAGACAACTATTTCGGCTTGTCGTCCCGCAACGTGACGCTGGGCTATCAGGCGGGAAGAGTCGATACCATGGATGTTCAGACGACGGTACCCTATGCGATTCAATGGCTGGATACTTCCGGCACTCCTGTCGGTAGCGCAGTATCCGGTGTCGGCGCTTCACTGCCGGATAACGGCGGTTTTACGGTCGCGATCGCTCGGAATTCCGATGATGCCGAGACCGTCACGCGGCTGATCTTTACCACGACAGGGGACAATCGTACGCAGAGCGAGGCGACGGCCGGATTGAGGATAACGGCCGGTCGCTGGACTTTGGATGTTTCGGTAAAGCAGGAGAGTCCGGAAAAATACCGCAAGCGTTTCATTCGGGTGTTATCTGTCACGGAGGTAGGGTCGTTCGGGACGAACAATCCCGCTGCGGCGAGCGGACAGCCGCTGCGTAGGATATTGGACAATGCGAAGAACTTTTCGCCTTCCGGTACGGTGATCGTCGGGGGATTCTCCTTCACGGAGGCATCCCGTGCGGAGATACAGGCTACGAGTACGGGTTCCGGCTCCGATATATTCCAGAACGTGAAGAATACGATCAATACTCAGGACGTCATCTATCTGACCTACAATAGCCCGATCTCGGACGAACTGGCCAAGGTCGTACTTTCATGGTTGCGAAGCAGTCCGAATCGGGTATTGATCGTCGGTACCGACACCGATGCGACCAATGCCAATCTACGCAGCTACCTGACTGCGGACGGGACGTGGAAGTACTATAACCAGAGTCCGGCCGTCGGGGGTAAGTTCAAGCGGGCGGCGCAGACGGACGGCAATAGACGGTTCTTCACTTCGCCCTTCGGTACGGTAGCCGAGAATGCGCCGATCGCGCGAGCCGACGATTATGCGGGCTATTGTTTGAATTATCCGGCGGGGGTGACTCCGTTGGTGGTCAGCGATGCGGTCGGCTATGAAAAGGCGATGATCGTCGGGGTCAACCGTCAGGATCGCATCGTATATCATGGCGACGCCAATTTGAATCAGAACGGACGATTGAGTTCTCAGGCCAATGCGAATGGATCTGTAACGTCGGATTTCGACCGGTTGACTGCCAACTTGTGGGCCTGGATCGTGGAGCAGGTATGCGAGCAGGAATGAGTGTCCACGGCGGCTGCGGCCGTTCGCCGTATGTAAACTGGGAGATAAAAAACGAAAGGATGAAGAGGTATATATTCTGTATTTCGCTGTGTTTGGGAGTCGTATCGGGAGGCAGGGCTGCTGCCCAGGAACCACCGGCCGAACCGGAGGCGGCTCTTCCCCTGCTGGAAGTCAAGACGAATGCGCTTTATTGGACTACCGCGTCCCTCAATGCAGGTTTTGAGATGGGGTTGACTCCGAGGATTACGTTCGAGATCGATGCGGGATATAATCCCTGGACATTCAGCGACAATCGGAAATTCAAATTCTGGATGATACAACCCGAAATCCGGCATTGGTTCCGCAACCGTTTCGAAGGGCATTTTCTGGGCGTGCATCTTCTGTATGCCGATTTCAATGTCGGAGGCATGAAGTTTCTGGGCATGAGCGACCGGAGATACCAGGGGGCCCTGTATGGGGCGGGTGTGGCATACGGGTACAGATGGCCCCTCGGAAAAAATTGGAGCGTCGAGGCTACGGCAGCTTTGGGCTATCTTCGTTCGGATTACGACCGCTACGTTTGGAAGAAATGCGGACGTCACCTCGGTCGGGGGCATAAGAACTACTTCGGACCGACGAAGGTAGGCGTGTCGTTCGGTTTTACGATCAGGTAACTCCGTCCGGCGACGTCGCGGAAGAAAGAGATCGGTGGGCAGACGGAGAGATTCCGGAGGCCCTTCCGAATGGTTTTGCATTGAATGTGCCGTACGCCTTTCCATACGCCATATTCCGAACTGAAAAAGAGAGGAGGACTTATCCGTCCTCCTCTTCTTTTATCGTCGCGCCTCGACGAAATTCGCATCGGGCAGTCTATCCCGTTTCGGGCGAGCCAGCCCCAAAAATACAGATTCCCGGCCGGAATGTTTTCCCTGTCGGTCGATAATCCGTAAAAGCATTCCGCGAAAATGAAAAAACGATATATCGTCAGTTGCCGGCGGCCTGTTCGGACGGCAGGAAGGAACCGGTCAAAAACAGCCAATATCCTACGGGACGGCACTGTATGAGACCCTATATAGCGATGGGAAAATAAAGTCCCCCGAATAGGCCACAGGTAATATGCGTTTTTTTACATTTTGCGGCGTTGCGCTTGAAAATACAAAACCCTGCAAATGAATATTTGCAGGGTTTTGCACTTTTCGTTTCCGGTACTTTGGTGGAGATGGCGGGAGTCGAACCCGCGTCCAAACAAGGAACCCAACTGCTTTCTACACGTTTAGCCGACCGTTTCGTCCTTCTACTTGAGCCCGGCAGGCGGCGGCCTAACCCAAGTCCCAGCCTCTTTGTTTCGCACGGCGCCCGAGGCGTTGCACCGTACTATCTCTAAATGAACGATACCCCGTATGAAGAGCGGTTAAAGAGCGGAACTACCCTTCGGGATACTCGTCGCCGAACCTCCTTGGACCCGACGATTAAGCCAATTTTCTCTGAAAATTAGGCAGCGAGTGCATAGCTGTTGTTGCCATTTGTACGTTGAGCGTCGGGATTTACGAGCTGCCGCACAGCGCTCGACGTGCTTACAATCGAACTCTACCTGCTGTCAAAACCGGTCATCCCCTCTTCTCGGACGGGACTTTCGCGGGAAAGTTCCATTGAAATACAATGCAAAGATAATACAAATCGGGGACAAAAGCAAATTTATCCGCATTATCGCCGCCGGCACGCGGAACGAAGGCGGCGCTTTTTTTGCGGAGAAACATCCCCGATCCCGCGAAAAAACATTATCTTTGACCTTGTTTTAACTAAGGAAGCTGTTTATGAGCGGAAAACGCGTTATCGAGTTGCGGGACGTCGCGATCTATCATGCCGAAAATCCGTTCGGCAGGCAGTCGGCCGAACGGCTGGTGCGCTCGGGCGAGCTGGTACTTTCGGAGGTCGACTTCTCGGTCGAAGAGGGCGAGTTCGTCTATCTGATCGGCCGCGTGGGGAGCGGGAAGAGTACCTTGCTGAAAACATTGTATGCGGATGTCCAGCTCTTGGTCGGCGAAGGGTGCGTCGTGGGTTTCGATCTGCGGAAACTGCGCCGCCGGCAGATACCCTATCTGCGCCGGAAGATCGGCATCGTCTTCCAGGACTATCAGTTGTTGACCGACCGCAACGTGTTCCAGAACCTCTACTACGTGATGCGGGCCACAGGCTGGCG
>OGOT01001344.1_pt1 | contig 16113 bp, 22 predicted proteins | sample 1552791 | NCBI WGS metagenome assembly OGOT01 (sample SAMEA2580160, study PRJEB22360) | human gut metagenome | biome: human gut; feature: human-associated habitat; material: faeces | place: Denmark | collected 2008/2010
GGGTGATCGATGGCTTTGGCGGCGACGCTATCCTGGAGCGGATCGGCTCGTTCTGGCTGAGCATTTCCCCGGAGGCCGTGGCGGGGATCGACCGGATGCAGGCGTTTGTGGACCGGTTCGTCACATTTCTGGAAGCTGATGTGGGAACAGATCCGGAGGAGATCACCACCAACGTGCTGCTGGGAAAGACGCTGCTGCTGGTGGAGGGCATCCAGGGCGCCGCGCTGATCGATGCCAAGGAGTATCCGGGACGGGGCGGCCAGGAGCCGCCGGACAAGGAGGACAAGCCTATGAGCAAGTACACCGTGACGCCCAGCATCGGCGTCAACATCCGCAGCGGCCCCGGCACCGGTTACGGCAAGGTGGGGGCGTATCCCATGGGCACGGTGGTGGACGTGCTGGAGGTCAGGGACGGCTGGGGCAGGACGGATAAGGGCTGGGTGTCCCTGACCTATCTGGAGGCCGTGGAGGGCCCTCAGCGGGTCACAGACAACGGCATTGCCATCCAGGAGCATATCATCTCCGGCGGGCGCAAAAACCGGCCGGGCAGGGACACCAACCCGGACACCTACATCACCATCCACGAGACCGGCAACGCGGCCAAGGGCGCCGACGCCGCGGCCCACGGGGCCTATCTGGACAGCGCCGCCGGGGAGGATGCTCTGGTGAGCTGGCACTACACCGTGGACGACCACGCCATTGTCCAGCACCTGCCCGACTACGAGACGGCCTACCACGCCGGGGACGGTAAGGCCGGACCGGGCAACACCACCAGCATCGGCATCGAGATCTGCGTCAACGCCGGAGGGGACTTTGAGGCGGCCAAGGCCAACGCGGCGGCCCTGGTGCGCCTGCTCATGGAGGAGCACGGCATCTCCATTGACCGGGTGGTACAGCACAACCACTGGAATGGCAAGGACTGTCCCAAGACCATCCGGGCCACAGCCGGGGCCTGGGAGGCGTTCCTAGCCCTCTGCCAGGGCGAGGCGGCGGATGTGTCCGACTTGGACACCGACGTGGACACGCTGGCAGAGGCGGGCATCATCAACAGCCCGGACTACTGGCGGGCCGGGGACTACTCCGCCGCCAACGTCCAGGCGCTCATCGGCAAGATGGCCGACTATGTAAGGGAGGACGATTGATATGGAGCATATCAACGGATTCAAGGCGGCGGTCGCCGCCGTGCTGGGCGGTCTGACGGCCCTGTGGGGCTGGTTTGGCTGGCTGGTGCTTGCTTGGCTGCTCTGTATGGCGCTCGACTACGGCACCGGCACCGCCGCCGCCCTCCGGGCCGGGGAGTGGTCGTCCAAGGTGGCAAGGGACGGCCTGTGGCACAAGCTGGGGGCCGTGGTGGCCGTCCTGGTGGCCGCCATTCTGGACGGGGTGATCGGTTTGATTCTAGCCAACATCCCCGCCCTGGAGATGCCCCTCCAGTATGAGGTATTTGTGAGTGTTCTGGTGCTGGTCTGGTATATCATGACCGAGCTGGGGAGCATTGTGGAGAACATCGGTGCCCTCGGTGCGCCTGTACCCGCCTGGCTCCGCAAGGCCATCGCCGCCCTGGAGTCCACCGTGGACGGCGCGGGGGACAAGCTGGGCGGCGGTGACCAGAGAGAAAGTAAATAGACAAGAAAGAGGACGGCACTTAAATTTAGGTGCCGTCCTTTCCTGATAAGTCGATTCGTCCGTGCTCTTTTTCAAAGTCGGCAATATGACGGCGAATTAGCCACTCTATTTCCCGGTTTTTACTGCGCCCATTAAATTTGGCAATGTATTCTAGTTTATCAAGCGTGATACGGTTAATCCGAAGTGTATAGCGGGGCAGGTTGTCTTTCATGGTGGCCTCCTGCAAAAAGTCCTTGACAAAAGTATATGCAGTAGGCTAAACTTTGACTTAGATATGACGCATAAATGACGCAGTATAAATTTATAAAAACCGGGCGGGGGGCTCAACCCCGCCCGGCAAGGAATTACTCTAACATGTCCAACACGGCGTCCTTTAGGTGCAGTGGTGAGAGGCTATACCAATTAAATGCCATGACCATGCGAAAGACCTGTTCCGCATCGGTCGATACGTCCTGGAGAATCTGCACAGGGCCTTGGTGCAAAAGGCCATATACTACGATATCGTAGCTATAGTATGTGCCGATCTCCGGGGCGTATTTCTTTCGCCTGAACATGAAATAGGATATGGGCACGACGATCATCCTTTCTCTTTTTCTACGGGATGTGTCGTGTGTAAAAGGGGGCCCTCTAGCTCGAGCAGGAGGGCCTCGCTTGTTTATGAGAGAGGAAAGATTGTGCCCCCACAATTGCCCCCAAAGCCCCGAGAAATGCCCCGAAATCCTGCTAAATAGTGAATGTAGAATATATAAAAAAACAAGACAAAAAACCCTGTAGTCATTGAGACTACAGGGTTTTGTTCTGGTGGAGACGACAGAACTCGAATCTGTGACCCCTTGCGTGTGAAGCATGAAAAACAAAACCCGGCTATCCATTGATACTTAGCACTTTCTCCTGTTGACATTTTTCGGTTTGCCCCGAAGTTTGCCCCGAAAAGGCATTTTCTACAGCTCCTATCAGCTCACCAGGTGTGTTGCCGACCACGTGGCTATAGATGCCGAGAGTGACCTTTATATCGCTGTGCCCGGCAAGATATTGTATCTTCTTGATGTCCATGCCGGATTGGCAAAGACGTGTGATATAAGTATGGCGAAGCAAGTGCGGAGTCACCTTGAAGTCCAGCGTCTGCTGGATTTGTGGGCCGCGCTTTTTAGCCTCTTTCTCAGAGGTGGCCGCTGAAGCTTTGACTGTGCGCCGCCCGATAATTGCCATGAGATTACGTACAGTCTGGAGACTAGCATTTGAACCATTTTTTGCGGGAACGACGAAGACGCTATTACTCTTGGACTTTGCAGCGCGAAGAGCGTCCGCCAGCTTGCTGGGCAGAGGAATGGTACGGTGAGCCGCTTTCGTTTTGAGCGGGGAGGGGAAGATACCCTTTCCACCGTCAAAGCGCACCGCGTTGTTTACGGTGAGGTGGGGGGCGGCGGCATTGAGATCCAAGTCGCTCCAGCGCAGGCCACAGATCTCCTCTCGCCGTAGGCCGGTGTAAAGGCCGATCAGCACGAAGAGATAAGCGCGGGTGCCCTTTGTGGCATCCTCCAGAGCGGCGCATTGCTCGGGTGTCAGCGGCACCTTCTCCTCGGTGGGGACACCACCCGCCTTTATTTTGGCACAGGGCGAACGGAAAATCAAGCCATTTTCCACCGCGCAGTCAAACCCCATGTTCATGACGCCCAGCACCTTGGTTTGGAGAGAGTTTGACTTGCCGGCAAGGGCCGCCATGACACGTTGGCAATCCTCTGGCTTGACGGACTTTAGCCTATACCCTCCGATGATGGGGCAGATGTGGTTGTTGATGGCGTTCACGTAGTCCCGTCGGCGAGAGTAGGAAAGCCCATCCTTGCGGTTTACATACCACTGCGCCAGAAGCTGGGCAACAGTGGTTTTATCATCCAGGATGACACCCATCCGCTGGGCGGTCTCCAGGTCGTAGAGCTTGGCCCGCAGTTCCTCTTTACTCTTGGCGCGAACGTCTTTGTAGGCACCACTTTGCAGCTTGACCCGTTTACGGTAGTACCCGGTTTTTTCATCAAAATAAAACTCGGGGCGTCTTGCCATCTTGAATCCCTCCCACAAGTATGATAATATGAGAGGGTGATATGGGCCTGTCAAACCTTATCACCCTCTATGTGAGCCGTCCTTGGTGTTGGTAGCACCAGGGGCGGTTTCTCTTGCTTTTTGTCAAACGATATGCTATCCTATTTTTGGCGTTGCACAACGGCAGGCGGTTAGCCACACCTCCCGAAAGGGGGTGAGGCCCATGCGGATTACGTTACATATCGGAGCCTTCACGGTGACGATTATCGTAAAACGCAGAAACCGCCACCCTGGCCGGTGACGGTTTCTTTAAGAAATTGATTCACTTTCTGGGCTAACCGCTTGTTGCAACGCCCTTCTACACCTATTATAAACCGTCTTGTATTCGATTGTCAAGGCCGCCGCTCTTGGAGTATTCCGGGAGTGGTTTTTTACTGTGCTTTTTTAAGTTCGACCAGTTCCTTGATCATGGAGCGGATTATCTGTTTCAAGAGAACCACGTCGTCTTAATATCCGATAGCGTAGTCACAAGAAAAGCCGCAAATAGCATTATAACAAGTGCTTTGAATACCACGCCTGTCCCGTTGATTACGAGATAACAATTCAACACTCTCCAAAGGTATGCCACAACGATACTGATCAATCTCATAGCCTAAACTGGAAAGGCGAATGTTTATAACTTGAGAGGATACATGATAATAGGCGGCTAATTCCTCTTGGATACTGCCTGATATAAAAAGACGAGAATGATTGTGCTGAGATGCTGTACGGGATTGGAGACAGGACAGAAACCGAGGGATAAAGTCTTGGTATGGAACAAGAAGTTGAGCGGCGCCTTCATTTGCTTCCCATTCTAAGTAACTGTCTTGACTTTCGCTAAAGCATTGAAAAATTCCACCATTACGATCCCGATGCTTTGTTAGATGGATGATTTCATGTCCGCAGTCGAAATTTTGTTCATAACTACTTCTTGTGTCATTCAAAACTATGGTATCTATTCTATTGCCCGTAAAAGCGGCGCCGCAGAAGCCATCTGTATCAAAAGTGTGGTATATAATCTCTGCATGATACATACTCATCTCTATCGCATTGAATGGTTGCTCGTATGAAGTAACACCCCAATCAATCCTTAGACGATCAACAAAATGGTATAGTTCTTTTTTGGCGTTATATTCCATCGGCAATTACCCTTGGTTATTTTTCTTTATGTGTGCTTTATATACATCAAGGAGGAAATCTGCGTCATCCTCCGAAATGTCATACGGCTCTAACCCTTGCTTTAAGCGGAAAAATGCAGGACTGAGTTCAAACTCGCGCTCACCCTCCTGGGTGGGCGCTTTTTCTTTTCCTTCGCCGAGCAGGTAACCAACAGTCACACCAAAATAGTCTGCGACCTTTTGAGCTGTCTCTACTTTCATGCTAGCTCGACGCCCCATCTTGAGATCTGTCATGATGCTAGGCTGGATACCGACGTCTTTACACATCCGATAACCAGAAACCCCTTTCTCATCACACAGTTCTTGAAGCCTATTATACAAATTAGACATACTGCGCCCCCTAAATTTGTCAAAAGCGCAGATTATACAATCGCGTAATAATATGCGCTTGACTGATATACGATTGCGTAGTATTATCTAGGCAAGGACATACGCAAACGCATGATTATCTATCTGTTGACGCCTATAGTCTATTATACTTTTGCGTAAAAGTCAATACCAAAAGAAAGGCAGTGAAATTGTGGAAAACGCTATACTTACACCGTTTGGGAAGGAGATCAAAAAGCGTCTTGTGGACATTGATAGGACGCAGGCATGGCTCATTGAGCAGGTGCAGGGAACAACTGGACTATATTTCGACCGCTCCTACATGCACAAAATCCAGACCGGCCAGCTTGCCACTCCAAAAATCATCCAGGCTATCCGGGACATTTTGGATCTGCCGGAGCAACGTCAGGATACCAAAGTCGAAGGGTAATAAACCGGACTATTGGAAAGGAGAACATCATGGGCGACATCAAGAATTACAATCCCGCAGAGGAGGAAACCTTGGACAGCCGAGAAGTGGCTGAGATGGTGGAGAAGCAGCACAAAAATCTTCTCCGGGACATCAATGGATACATCGAAAATATGAAGCAGGGCACTGAGCTCAAAATTGAGCCGAGCGAATTTTTTATCCCCAGTACTTATACCGATAGCACTGGTCGGAAACTCCCTTGCTTTCTCGTCACCAAGAAGGGCTGTGAGTTCATCGCCAACAAGCTCACCGGCGAGAAGGGGACGAAGTTCACACACTTAATCTCTCTCTTGTTTTTGATACATTGATAGCAGGTTTTTGATTAAATCCTTAAATAAATTCCCGTTGATAATTTTTTCAAAAACCTCATCATCGTATTTGCGCCAATCATAGTTAAGGTAGCAGAGTATGAACTTAAGGCCGATCACTGCTTCTGGCAAATCAATAGCAAGAGCAACCCTTGGAGCATGAAGAATTGCATCATTGATTTCCATTATCTTCTGCATTGCTTGGCTAGTGTGATACGTACTAATGGCATCTTGAGGAAGATCAATGTCAGAAAGAGATTTGATTTCATCAGTAACATATTTAAACTGACGAAATATAGAACTGGCCGGATACTCCTTACTGCCGCCTACATTGTCGGTCCATCCCAAAAGATATTCAGGGGAGACATTTAATGCAGACGCAATCATCTCGACTCGATCCAAAGGAATTTTCTCTGTCTCTCCTGTGGCATATCGCTGTAGCGCGGATTTAGATACCCCTGTCCGCTTCGCGAGATCTACATATGTTGTCCCGGTAGTCTTCATGGCTTGCATTATTCTCTCAGCAATAGCCCCCATTGAACTATACCTCCATGCGGATTTTCAAGTCTAATATAACATATAGTTCCCACTTTTGCAACAAGCAATCCCACGGAATCAAAATATTTTCCCATTTTTGGGTTGACAACTATATAAGCTTTGTGTATCATATGGTCATCCCACAAATGGGAAATCAGAAAGGAAGGGGGAGGAGCGATTTGATTAATACAAATTTACTCAAAGGGAAAATACTTTCAGCAGGTTTTACTCAACAAACACTTGCACCCTTGGTAAAAATGAGCGTAAATTCGCTAAATGCCAAAATTAATGGCCGCAAAGTCTTTGATACAGATGAAGTAGAGCGAATTTGCGACATCCTCAATATTACTGATCCGGTTGAGAAATGCCATATTTTTTTATCGTAGATTTCCCTGAAATGGGAATTCGAAAGGAGATTATTATGGAAAACAAATTAGTACCTATCGAGCATAACGGGGTTCGTGTCATCACCACGGAACTGCTGGCACAGGTCTATGAGACTGATACCAACAACATCAAAAACAATTTCAACAACCACAAGGACAATTTCCGGGAGGGTGTCCATTACTATCTGCTGAAAGGGGATGAGCTGAGAGCATTTAAGCGCGAAGTCAATAATATTGACCTCGTGGCCCCGAACGTCAATCAGCTCTATCTCTGGACAGAGCGCGGTGCAAACCGTCACTGCAAAATCCTGGACACGCCCAAAGCGTGGGAGCAATTCGACAACCTGGAAGAAACCTACTTTATGGTGAAGGAGCAGAGAAAGGCCGCTATCGGCGGAAAGACCGCAAAGAGCGGTAAGACCCCGGAGGAGCTGGCCGCCGCCGACAAACGGGCCACGGCGATGCTGCTCAATGCCAAGAACCGGGCGGCGAGTTTCCTTCAAAAGCTCTATGACCGGGCAGGCACCAAGCCAGAGTATCAGGCAATGGCTCTCAGCGATTTCTATTCCGAGGATGGGATTCACCTCCCCCGCATGGCATTCCAGGACATGAAGCAGACCTACGACAAGAGCGCTATTGCCGAAAAGCTGGGCGTCTACTCCAAGGCATCCGGCGGCAAGGTGCCCCATGCCCAGGCCATTGGTGCGATTATCTCCACGCTGGATATCTCGGAGGACGAGCGCGAACGGCTTCCCTACTGCAACAACGGGCACGACGGCGTAGATTACCAGTATACCGAAAGCGTGGTCGAGAAGGTGCGGGCATGGATTGAGGCGCACGGCAGGCCCAGCCCGATCACGGTCAACGGGAAGAACTATGCGGTTGTCTACAAGAAGGAATGAGCATTGCAGAACAGGCTTTATGGGATAAGAAGGGCGGAGTCACTATGAACCAAAAATCAATGCTGACGGCCCAGGATCTGGCCGAACGTTTCGGAGTCAGTATTTACACCATTTATCGACTGACTACGAAGCCGAACGGGCTTCCCGGATACCGGGTTGGGCGGTGCATTCGTTTCAAAGAGGACGAAGTGGAGAGGTATCTGGCGGCTCAAGCGGTCAAGCCGGTTGAGCGCGCGGAAGTCGTTCAGATCAGAAGGTTTCAGTACAAGCCGGGTATGAAGGTGGTGAGTTTATAAGAACCCGCAATGAGAGCCGCCATCGCCCTAATCACTCCGGCTGACTGGTGACGCAGCGCCTTGAGGACTGAATGGAAATGTACCGAAATATCGCAAAAAGTTGCACATAAAAAAGGAGTTATGAGCCATGAACGAAACGATTATTCAGATCATCCCCGCCCCCTCTAACCTCATGTATGGGTATGACGGAGGGACAGCGCAGCCCGTCGCCTGCCTTGCCCTAGTGGAGCTGGCCGACGGCGACCGTGAAATCAGAGCAATGGGCCTGACGAACTGCGAGATTTTCGAGGAACAGACCGGCGCAGTCCTTTTCTTTGAGTGATCCTGTGAAAAAAGGATGGACGAGGTCAAAAGGGTTGCATTTGAAATGCGGCCTATCGAATGGGGAACTACCCCCAGCACAAAGGGACGCAAATTTTATCACCTTTTCAAATTCCCAACCGCTTGCGAATTTTTCAAGAAAAAAGACCGCCGGTGCTGCAACACCAAGCGGCCTAAAGGAAAAAGAAAAGTTGATCCGCCCTTATTTTAGAGGGCTTGAAGGAGATTGTCAAGTATGAGTAGCTACATAATTCCAGATTCCATTACGCCGCGGCCCATAAAGCCCGGCGTGGTTACGGTGGAGACTATCGAGGCGATCATGGCCGATAGGCCGTGCGCCATTCTTCCGGTAGCCGGTGACTGTTTGGAGGGCGTGGACGTAGTAGATGGAGGCTGGGTGGCAGTGGATTTCACCCGGCGGCCCGCGCCTCCCAGGTACAGGAGCAAGGGCGGCGACGGAAGCTCCGATCTCTGTCTCTGCTATGCCACGTTCCCCGGAGCGCCTGGCCCTGCGGTCATGTATAAGGAGTATCATGGCGTATGGGGCCCCTGGCAGATGGTAGGCACTCGATATAAGTCAATGTGGGAAGGCGACAAGCTGCGCCTGAACTGCGGCATGGTGGCAAAGCGTATCTTCGGCGTGATTGTGGCCTCCTACGACCAGGATGGGCGGCTCCTGTGGCAGAGGAACCCCGAGGAGTTTCCCAAGAAGCTGGGTACAGCGCCAACCATTCACGGTGATGTAGCGCCGTACCAGGGGGTGAGAGCATGATTACATTCCCGACCACGGTTGAGGCTTTTATCGCCGACCAAGAGGAAAGAGCGGGCTGCAAGTTCGATGATTTTCAACGGGAATTGCTGGGCGAATATGCCGAACTTTTCAATTTGGAATTTGACGCAGGTATGAAAGGCGAGGAACCAAGCAACGTGCTAAAAGATACCGCCGAGTTCTACGCCCGAAAAGGCAAGCTGGAAGAGTTGGAAAAGCCTGTACTTAAACACTTCTATGCGTGTGTGCAGTATTGGTGCCGCGAAGCATGGAAGCAGGGTGCCGCAAAAGCGAATAGCAGAAAGGAGCACGAAAACCATGATTGAGATTAAAATTACCGGAACCACCCCGCTGGAGGCGCTGGCCTCTGTGACAGCCTTCGGGATGCACTGCATGAAGAACCAGGACGTTCATGCGGCGGCTACCCGTGTGCTGGAGACAGAGGAAGGCAAAGTGTCCAAGTCGGACACAGCCCCGGCCCCCATTCCCGCGCCGGCGGTGCCACCTGCGGCGGCACCTGCGGCGCCCGTCGCACCGGTAAACCCTACTTCAGCATCGGTACCCCCGGTAAACCCTGCGCCGACCCCTGCGGTAGTTGCTCCGGTAGCTGGCCCCCAGGTGACACCCCCTGGTAATGCACCCGCCGTTGCGCCGGTAGCCGCCGCCCCTGCATATACCGTGGAGCAGATCGGCAAGGCCGGGGCCGACCTGGTGTCCCAGGACGCGGCAAAGATGCCGGAGCTGCTGGCGCTCCTCCAGAAGTACGGCGCGCAGGCCGTCACACAGCTGAAGCCAGAGCAGCTGGGCGCCTTCGCCACGGAGCTGCGGGGACTGGGGGCGAAGCTCTGATGCCACCTGAGAAACACGCCCTTCTCGGGGCCAGCAGCGCGGAGCGGTGGCTGATGTGCCCGCCCTCCGCCCGGCTGGGGGAGCAGTTCCCCGACACGGCCAGCGAGTACGCCGCCGCCGGCACATTGGCCCACGCCATCGCGGAGCTGAAGGCCCGGAAGTATTTCGTGGAGCCCATGAGCAACCGGGCGTTCAACGCCCGGCTGAAGAAGCTGAAAGAGGATCCCCACTACGACAAGGGCATGGATGCCGCCACAGACACCTATCTGGAGCACCTGAAGGCTCTGGCCATGTCCTACGGCTCCGTGCAGCCCTTCGTGGCCCTGGAGACCCGGGTGGACTTCGGGGACTGCGTGCCCGAGGGCTTTGGCACCACGGACTGCATCATCATCGGCGCGGGCCGGATGTGCGTGGCGGACTATAAGAATGGCGCCGGCGTCCTGGTGGAGGCCGAGGCCAACCCCCAGATGATGCTTTACGCCTTGGGCGCCCTGAAGGTGTATGCGCCCATCTACGGAGACACCATCCGGGAGGTGCATCTCTCCATTGTCCAGCCCAACGCCGGGGGCGTCCGGGAGTGGGACACCACCGTGGAGGCCCTGCGGGAGTGGGGCGAAAAGGTGGTCAAGCCCGCCGCCGCCCTGGCCTGGGAGGGGAAGGGAGACTTTGCCCCGGGCGAGTGGTGCCGGTTCTGCCGGGCCAGGGCGCGGTGCTCCGCCCGGGCAGCTAGGATGCTGGAGCTGGAGCCCATGAAGAACGCGATTCCCGAGGGCGACAGCTACGACCCGGAGGATATGGTTCTCACCGACGCCCAGGTGGGCGACGTGCTCACCCGCGCGCTGGAACTGGAGGCGTGGGTGAAGGATCTGAAAGAATATGCCCTTACCGCCGCTCTGCACGGCCGCCAGATCGCCGGATGGAAGGCTGTGGAGGGCCGGAGCAGCCGGGAGTGGGCCGACCAGGACACCGCCTTCGCCACCTTGCAGGAGCGGGGCATCCCGGCGGCCCTGCTATGGGAGCGCAGGCCCGCCAGCGTGGCCGGGCTGGAGAAGGCCCTGGGAAAGAAGCCCTTCGAGGAGGCGTCCTTCGGCCTGGTGGTCAAGAAGCCCGGCAAGCCGACTCTGGCGCCGGAGAGCGACAAGCGCCCGCCCTATTCGCCGGCAGAGGCGGCCTTTTCGGCGGCTGATTCATCAGGCAATAAAAATTTGTGAAATTATGAAGGAGTGTAATTGATATGCCTATTACCATTACCGGAGTTCGTTTTTCCTATTGCAATCTGTTCCAACCCAAAGCGCCCTACAATAACCCCCAGGGTGAGCCCAAATATAGCTGCACCGTCCTGGTGCCCAAGACCAACACAGCGGCAAAGGCCGCCATTGACCAGGCGGTGGCTGCGGCCATCGAGGCGGGCGTTTCCGCCAAGTGGAGCGGCATCCGGCCGCCCCAGCCGGCCATCTGCGTCCATGATGGCGACGGCCCCCGGCCCAGCGACGGCAGTGCCTTTGGCGAGGAGTGCCGGGGCTGCTGGGTGTTTACCGCCTCCAGCAAGCAGGCTCCCTTTGTGGTAGACGCCCAGGTGCAGCCCATCATCGACCCCACCCAGGTTTACAGTGGAATGTGGGGCAACGTGAACGTCAACTTCTTCGCCTACAACAGCGCAGGCAAGAAAGGGATCGGCTGTGGCCTGAACGGCGTGCAGAAGACCGGGGACGGCGATCCCCTCGGAAGCCGTGTGACCGCGCAGGAGGCGTTCCAGCCGGTGGCCGACTTTCTGGGCGGCTATTTCAAGCTGCTGCTGAGCATGTTCACGTTGAATTTCGACGGCATGAAACAGGCCGGTCAGCAGATGTTCAACGCACTGCCCGGCCCCGCCCAAGACGCCATCAACCGTATTATCGGCTTCTTCACCGGATTGAAAGACAAGGTGCTGGGCGTGTTCGACAGCATCGTTGGGGCAATCAAGGGCGCGTTCAAGTGGGTTTCGGACTTGTGGGGCAAGATTACCGGTGCCAAGAGTGAGGCAAGCGGTTTGAGCGCCCAGAGCTACAGCACGCAAGCCGCCGCCTACGCGCTGCCGGTACGCCAGTATGCCATGAGCCGCGCAATCACGCCATTGGAGCCGACCACGTACGCCGCGCCTACCGTCAATCTCACGCGCGCTCTGGTGGCTCCCGCCAACCGGGCCGACACCGCGCGCCCCGCGACGGTGAACGTGAATATCAGCGTGGACGCTCACGGCAACCTTGACAACGACAAGGTGGCCGGTGAAATCGTCAACAGTCTCGACCGTTGGGCGCGCGTGCGCGGCAAGGAGCTGGCGTTATGAGCAGCGCGAACCCTTTGCCCGAAACATGCCATGTGTATCTTGACCTATCGCCCTTGCCTTTGCAATCGGACGGCAGCGCCGACCTCGTGGCGTTAAGCCCCTTCACTATCACTTGGGGCGTGTCGAACCCGTGGGACGATATCACGCCGAACGTGCTGAAAATCACGCTTATCGACCAAGCAGACCGTTTCAGTAAGTCGGGCGACTTGCTCATGGGCCACAGGCTCACCATCTCCCCCGACTGGGGGAACACAGCCACACCGGTGAACTTCTGCCTGTTCGACGGCTACGTTACCGACGTGCAGATTCTCGACCATGACGGCGGACGAAACCGGTTGAGCGTGACAGCATCGGACAGAATCTATATTCTCAAGACCGATTGCCGACAAGGGCCGAACACGAACACCTCTGCAAACATGGCGCGCGGCTGGCAATGGTGGATGCAAGGGCAGACGGCCGAAACGGTGCAGAAGTGGCTGTACTACGACGGCGTGCAAAACTACTGGTGGCCGTGGAGTATTTTCCCCACGCCATTCAGCGCGGAACAGCGCAAGAGCTTCATCGACTGGGCGCAAAGCTGCAGGACACGACAGGTCAACAGCAAATACCAGTTCGAGATTGACCGCACAGCCTACATCTCGTATCAAGGCGCCGACCCGAAGAAAATACCGTCTTTCGAGGCGCTGTATCTTCGATGGACGATTGACACCGTGCTGACCGGCCCGCGTATCCGCACAGGCGACGACAACACCGACATAACTGTTGACTGTCGTTATGCGGACGCTGGAGACGTGATTATCGACCCCGAACCGTCGTTGAGCGCAGCAGACGAATACTACACGCAGCTTGAGTTCAAATATTCGCACCGAGGCAACGGCAGCGGCTACAAGACGGTCGAGTTCAATCAGGACGGCAGCCGTTCCGTTCAGGTCGAACAGTCGGCGCGTGAGGGTGACACATGCCTGAGCATCGAAGCCAATTGGACTCAATACGACAATCAGGCGGACAGCGACCCCGGAAAAATCGACTTCACGCTTGCCATGAACACCATCAGGGAAAGCAACCGGCGTTTGCGGCTCCCCGAAGTCACGTTCAGGGGCGACAGGCTCAACCAGCTTTTCATGTACTGCCGCCCAACGGTCATGGTGTTCATCGGCTCGAAATTCGAGCGTTCGGCACCGGCCACATACGGGCCGTGGGCGAAAATCGGCGGCACGCTCACATACGACGTGACCAACCGCAAAAGCCACTGGACGCATAAGGCGCGGCTTTTCCCCGCCGTCAACACCAAAACGGGCACGCCTACATGCGCCCAGATGAAGGCCATGACCAGCACGGCCACATTCGCTGACTGCAATTGGAAACTTGGCGCTTTGCGCTACGTATCGAAAATAGGTGAGGAACCATGACAGTAGGAACCACGGAAAAATACCGTTTCCCGTACCCCGAGGATAACGAGCCGATAAGGAATCTCCCCGATATTCTTCAGCAACAGGCCGAAGGCATCGAAAGAGTACTGGCGAAATTCGATTACGGCGGCGGAGACCAGAACGCGCTCACCGCGCGCGTGGCATCGCTCGAAACCCTGTTGTCCAACATCAAATCGAACTACGTGACCTTGTACGACAACGACAACAACGTCTTCCAAGGCGCAATCTCCCTGAACGAGTCGGCGGCGAACTTCGAGAAACTCACCATCTGCTTCAAAAGCAACGACAACGTTTATGCGTCCATGGACGTAGCCAACCCGAACAAGAAGGTCGTGTCGCTCACCACGAGCTTCTACAACGGAGACGCTTACTTCTACGTGAAAAACCGCTGCTATCTGATTGACGGAAAGACAATCAACACATGGAAGCGCAGCCCATCGACCGTTTACCAGACCGGCGAGGTCAACGCGGCCGGAAGCAACAACGCATCCATGGGCGACTTCATCACCATCACCCAAGTGTACGGAACAAGGAAAATGAGCCTTGTATGAGCGAAGCAATCATAGTGGCGATTGTCGGCGTGGCCGGAACAATCGGCGGAGCCATGACGACCAACATGTTCGCCGCCGCAAAAAACCGGCTGGAAGCCTACCAGCTGGCTCAGGAAATGCAAGCCGACAACCAACGCCTATGGCAATGGAACCGCGCGTTGGTTGACCACATCTACAAAGGGCTAGGCCCGCCACCACCCAGCCCGCCAGAAGATTTGTTCAAACACGACAATTGAAAGGAAAACATGGATGGCATCAAGTGGATAGGAAGCCCGAACCACTACAACGGCCGCTTGGGCTACAAGGTGACGCGCATCACCTTGCACATCATGGCCGGATACCTGACCGGCACGGACAGCCTGTTTCAGAACCCGAACCGACAGGCATCAAGCACGTACGGTATCGGCCCCAACGGCGAAATACACCAGTACGTAGCCGAATCTGACGCGCCATGGACCGACAGCAACCATGCCAGCAACTGCCAGACCATCAGCATCGAGCATCAGGGCGGAATGGACTTCATACCCTGTACTCAGGCTTGCCACGACGCTTCGGCGCGACTGTGCGCGGACATCGCCCGCCGATACGGCTGGCCGAAACTCGTACACGGTGTGAACGTGTTTCTACACCGTGAGATACCCGGCTCAGACCACACCACATGCCCCGACCTCGCGCCGAACGGGCTGAACTACATCTACGTAATCAACAAGGCAAACGAAATACTGGAAGGAAACGACATGACCAGCGCCGGAGACGTTTGGAACTACGGACTTGGCGAGAACGCCACAAGCGGCAAGAACAACCTACCCGCATGGGTGAGGCTCAGTTGGGTACATCACGACACCGCCGCGCTCTACCGAATCCTCACCCGCACGGACGACGGCGGCACCAAGGACGGCAGCAGAGGCGACATCTACACGCGCGTGTGCTACATCGACAAGCGCGTGCGTGAGATGACCGCGACAATCACCGCTCAGGCGGCGGCGATTGAAGCGCTCTCCAAGGCGCTCGGCAGCAACCCCGCCGATATCGCCAAAACCGTTGAAACCGCCGTGAAAGCGAAACTGGACGCGCTCGAAATCAACGTGACCGCGACCAGCAAGACCGAGAAGGAAGGCTAAACCATGGATAACGAGGAACAGGTGGAAGGCGGCGACCCGCGCACGCCCGGCATCAGCGCGGCCACAATCGCCCGCTTCATTGTGCTTCTCTTGGGACTTGTCAACGCGGCGCTTGTCATGTTCGGCGTGGACACCATACCGATTGCGGACGAAACCGTGAACCAGCTAGTCGCGCTGCTCTTCAACGTGGGAGCCGCGCTCTGGGCATGGTGGAAAGACAACCCAATCACCCCGAAATCACGCGCCAAGCACGCGCAATGATGCAACAGCCCCCACACAATGTGGGGGGGCTGTTGCATATCAGGCCAGACACGCGGCAGCGGCCTTCGCCTTCTCTTCGGTGCCGTTCAGCTCGGTACCGTTGATTTGCGTGGGCCAGTGCGTGAATTGCTTGGCGAAACCGTCAACCGACATGACCGGCGCGGCGCTGGCGGCATCAAGACCGGACACCAGCCATATACCGGTCTCGGTATCCCCGTTGAAACCATCGGCGGTGAACTTCATGGCAAGCCAATAGGTGCCTTCGGTGTCGCCCTTCACGGCCTTGCCGGTCTCGGGCTTTAAACCGCTGCTGTCGCTGCCTGAAGCCACGACATTCAGCACGTCTTGCGGCACGTCCAGACAATCGGACTTATCGACGG
>OGOT01001424.1_pt1 | contig 15209 bp, 9 predicted proteins | sample 1552791 | NCBI WGS metagenome assembly OGOT01 (sample SAMEA2580160, study PRJEB22360) | human gut metagenome | biome: human gut; feature: human-associated habitat; material: faeces | place: Denmark | collected 2008/2010
ACTATTCCGATTTTATTTACGATTTCAATCTCTATTTGTGTGAGAGATTCGGTTACAGAAACTGCTGTTCCGTTATGCACAACGCCAACGGCATTTGTGTTTCTGTCCATGTAGGTGAAATGGATTTATACATCCGTTTCTGGGAATACAGTTGTGGCGTTGGCAGCATCCCCGACTGGAGCATAATCATTGTGCGCGGCAACTTCAAACGAAACCAGCAAGAAAACCTGAAAGACCTTGCCCGCTTCTTCAAGGAGTACGCCCCACGCTATGGTTACAAATACCTCTGCACCGAAGATGATGACTACAAGTATTATCAAACCCTTGGTTTGAAACTTATCCACAGAGGATTTTTCGGACAATATAATTATGGGTTGTCGTTGAAGGAATTAGAGGTGTAACGTAGATTTCTTTATGAAGGAGAGGATTTTCCTCTCCTTTTTTTATTTTGTAAATCCATTATTTATCGTTAATAGAGAGGAAAAGAACAGTTGTCCTTCGATATTGTTCAGTCCGAATTTTTATAAATAACTTTACACAACGTAAAGAACAAACTACTTCATTTTAGACTTATAGTCCATATATGTTTTTCCTATCAACTGTACCTCCTTACTAATCGTATTTTTAAGTATTGCCTTGGTTATGTTTTGTGCATCAATTTTAATCTGTTTCGTTTCTGTATGATTCTCATATTCAAACTTGATTTCTTTAATCTTGATATTTCCGCAATCTGTTTTTATATAAGCATCGTCAAATGGAAATACATAGTTTTTATTTGGTTGGCAATTTTCAGGTAATTCTTCTTCTAATTTATGTATATCTGCGATAATCTCATCTTTTGCATTTCTAATCTTATTTTCTTTAGTTGTTAAAGGGATATGGGTAGCATTAATCCATTTATCACAAACAGGGAAACAGAGCCAATCTAATCGTTGCTTATATGATTGAATATTAAAATCATGCTCTTTAGCCCAATCTTCATCAATAAGGAAAAGCCTATGTCTAACAGAACAGTCAATAGTTAATGTGGTTTCAGCAACAATAGCCTCTCCTTCTTCGGGTTCCCTTAGTTCCATTAAATCAATTCCGTAATGTTCACCAAATTTCTTCGCCCCCTCTTGATAACCCTTCTTGGTAACCATTATGCCTTTGACATCTTCCAAATCATAAAGAACACCAAAAAAGTCTCTCACTTTACCAATAGATACTGTGTGGTTATAATTCTTACACTCTATTGCAATCTTGAACGTGGTATTATCATATTGATACTCCCAGTACACATCTATTTGATGCTTCTGGCCTGACTTTCCAGTCAATTTCACATTATGCTTAACATCTATATTCTTTACATACAAATTCTTCAAAATCTCATTATAAATCTCTTGAGTAAATTTCTCATATTCAATATTATCATTCATAAAAATCAATTTTAAGATTGTCTATACTTCAAAAGTAAACAATTTATCTTAATCAAAATCTCTTAGATGCATTGTTCTCGGCCATAATACCGTAAAAATTGAATTATACGCAATAAAAATTCCTTCTACATCTAATTATTAATTAAAACTCAATTGCTATTTTAGGCAAAAGGATTATATTTGTATTATTGTTAATTAAAGATGAGATATGCCCAACAAAAAAATAAACCGAATCAAAGTAATGCTCGCCGAGAAGGAAAAGACCAATAAATGGCTGGCAGAGCAAGTGGGGAAAGATCCTGCTACCATCTCCAAATGGTGTACCAATACGGCACAACCTAGTTTGGAAATGCTACTTCAAATAGCAAAAGTACTTAACGTGGAGGTTAAGGACCTGCTCAGAGAATCTGATGAATGAGATTCTTATGTATTAAGTATTCCCAATAAATGCAGAATGTCTGCATTCTTTATTTACACTTTTGCTTATGACATTCACACATAGAATAAGCTAATTTCAAAATTGATTTTATGAACAAACAACAACTTGCCAATAAGATATGGGCATCTGCCAACAAGATGCGCTCCAAGATTGAAGCCAACGAATACAAAGATTATATACTTGGCTTGATTTTTTATAAATTCCTGTCAGACAACGAAGTGAATTATCTGAAAAGTATCGGATGGACTGATGAGGATATTGTGACACTTGTAGAAGATCATGAGAATCAGGAAGCAGTTATGATGATGGAGTATTGCAGAAACAACATCGGCTACTTCATTGAATACAAAAATCTGTTTGGTACCTGGCTGAAGCCCAATTCTGAATTTAGTGTAGCCGACTTGAGCGGAGCACTCAACAGCTTCGACCGCCTAATTAGTCCTCATTACAAACATGTCTATGAAAACATTTTCAAGACCTTACAAGCCGGATTGAGTAAATTGGGCGAAAATACAGCCTCACAAACACGCGCACTGAAGAATTTGATCAAGCTGATAAAAGATATACCTACCGATGGAAGCCAGGACTATGACGTGCTGGGATATGTATATGAATACCTCATCAGCAACTTTGCAGCCAATGCCGGGAAAAAGGCCGGAGAATTCTATACGCCTCACGAGGTGGCTATCTTGATGTCTGAAATTGTGGCTGAACACCATAAGAATAAAGACAAAATTGAAATCTATGACCCTACAAGCGGTTCAGGTTCCTTGTTGATTACTATCGGTAAATCAGTTGGGCGCCATATTGAGGACAAGAACAAGGTGAAATACTATGCACAGGAACTGAAGGAAAACACCTATAACTTGACCCGTATGAACCTGGTGATGCGTGGCATCAAACCGGATAACATCATTACTCGTTGTGCCGACTCTCTGGAATAGGACTGGCCTTTGCAGACTGATGGCGGAGACATTGGCAAACCGCTTTACGTGGATGCTGTTGTCAGCAATCCTCCCTATTCGCAACAGTGGGATGCCAACGACCGTGAATTGGATGCACGTTTCAAGGATTATGGTGTAGCCCCTAAAAGCAAAGCCGACTACGCTTTTCTACTTCATGAACTCCATCACCTGAAACCGGACGGCATCCTGACAATTGTACTTCCTCACGGGGTTCTCTTCCGTGGTGATGCCGATGAAAACAGTGAAGGGGAAGGCAAAATACGTCGTAACTTGATTGAAAAGAACAACATCGATGCCATTATCGGACTGCCGGCCAATATCTTCTTTGGTACAGGTATCCCTACCCTCATCATGGTGCTCAAACAGCATCGTGACAATGACGATGTACTGATTATCGATGCCTCGAAATGTTTTGTCAAAGAAGGGAAAAACAACAAGCTGCGAGAATGTGATATCAAACGTATTGCCGATACGGTACGCGACCGCAAAACAATTCCCGGATATTCCCGTACAGTGTCCCGTGATGAAATCCGTCGAAACGGTTACAATCTGAATATTCCTCGTTATGTAGATTCCAGCGAGCCTGTAGAAAAATTTGATATTTATGCCACCATGTTCGGAGGCATTCCTCACAGTGAGATTGACGAACTTCAAAAATATTGGAACACATTCCCTTCTTTGCGCGAAGAATTGTTTGTTGCGGATACAGACAAGCCTTATTCTCTGTTGAAGACCGAAGATTCTCAATCGGTTATAGAACAGAATGCAGACGTAAGAGCCTTCCAGCAGATGTTTGCACAGGCTTTCGAAGGTTTTGCCGATAGTGTTCATCATCGGCTGATTAATCAGATAGCGACTGCAAATCCTCCAAAAGAACTGGATGCTATTTCCGATGATATTTTTGCCCGTTTGCATGGGATGCCTCTTATTGACCGATATGCAGCCTATCAAGCGTTGGCTGACAACTGGCAGAGCATCACCAATGACATTGAGACCATACAGCAGGAAGGTATTGAAGCGGTAAGAGTGGTAGAACCTGCTTATAAACTGGTAAAGAAAGGTGACGAAGAGATTGAAGTGCCGGATGGCTTGAAAGGCCGCATTATTCCTTTTGAATTGGTACAACAGGAAAAATTTCAGGACGATTTGAAAGCAATTGCCGATTTGCAGATGCGAGTAGAAGAAATCTCCGGAGAACTGGATGAAATCCGTGAAGGTTTCTCGGAAGAGGAGTCTGAAGCCTATTTGGATAGTGAAAAGGAAAGTACCTTTGATAAGAAAGCCATTACTGCGGGAGCAAAAGCCAAAAAGGATATGGTGGAAGCAGAAACAAAAGAGAAACTGAAGAAGATTGTCAAACTGTGGGAGGAGCAGAAAAACAAGAACAAACAAATTAAGGAAGCAAAGCAGGCTCTTATTGACAAAACGGTAGAAGCGATAGAGAATCTTTCAGACGAAGAAATTTCTCTGTTCCTACATAAAAAATGGATTGATCCTATTGTTTATGGTATTAATGAAACACTTGCTGAGGTCTTATCTAGTTTTGAAAACAAAGTGCGTGCATTAGGTAAGAAGTATGCCGTAAGCTACAAACAGTTGAATGATGATTTGGAAAAATATCAAAAAGAATTGTCTGACCTTATTGGTGAACTGAACGGAGATGAGTTTGCTATTCTTGGGCTTAATGAGTTGATTAATGATGGAAAGGAGTAAATGTATGAATATACCCAAAGTTAGATTTCATGGATTTAAAGAAAAATGGAGAGAGGAAAGTCTTTCCAAACTTTTTGTAGAGCGACATGAGATAAGTACAATAACTGAAAGCTTGCCACAATTATCCTTCACAATATCGGAAGGAGTAATTTATCCAGATGATAGAAAGTCTAATAAAAGAGATTTTTTAATCAAAGACATACTTAGTAAAAAATATTTAGTCACATGCGTTGGTGATATTCTTTACAATCCAGCAAATGTTATATATGGAGCCATTCATAGAAATTCGTTATGCGATGGCGTAGTATCGCCCATTTATAAAATATTTAAGACAGAGCAAGATTCTAATTTTATGGAATGTGTGGTAAGAAATCCTTCATTTATATCACAACTATCCATGAAAACAGAAGGTACTGTAACTAAACTAAAAACATTAAAACCAGAATCTTTCTTGGAAATGATTGTGAAAATAGCTCCATCCATATATGAACAGCGAAAGATTGCATCCTATTTCCAAACATTAGATTCTTTAATTCAAACGACCTCAAAGAAGCTTGCGTCTTTAAAACAAATAAAGGCGGCAAGCTTACAATCTATGTTCCCACAAGAAGGAGAAACTTTACCTAAAGTTAGATTTAAAGGATTTAAAGGGGAATGGGAAAGATGTTCATTAGGTTCGTTATCAATGATAACTAAAGGAGAACAAATAAACAAATTAGATTTATATACTATAAATAAATATTATGTTTTAAACGGAGGTATAACTCCTTCTGGTTATACAAATAAATATAATACAGAGGCTAATACCATTTCTATAAGCGAAGGTGGAAATTCTTGTGGCTATGTAAATTTCAACAATGAAAAATTTTGGAGTGGAGGACACAATTATACCTTACAGAAGGTAAAAATAAATAATTATTATCTTTATTCTTTTTTGAAAAATAACGAAGCAAGTATAATGTCTAAACGGGTTGGATCTGGTTTACCAAATATACAAAAGAAGTCTTTAACAGATTTTCTTATAACATATCCATCACTAAAAGAGGAACAACAAAAAATAGCATCCTATTTCTGTAATCTTGATAGACAAATCTCTCTCCAAACCCAGCACCTTGAGAAGTTAAAACAAATCAAGGCTGCTTGTCTGGATAAGATGTTTGTATAAAGATCATTCAAACCTTTAATGGAATAAATATGGATAATGTAAACGACATACAATATTTCGTCAAGGAAAGTCAGTTTGAACAAGCCTTGGTTGACCTTCTCCCCCATCACGGTTGGGAAAAAGAAGTCCTTGTACAACCCACAGAAGAAGATTTGATTCAGAACTGGGCCAAGATTCTCTTTGACAACAACCGTGACATCAATAAATTGGGCAATTATCCGCTTACCACAAGCGAGATGCGCCAAATCCTCGATCAGGTGAATCTATGCGACAGCCCATACGCCATGAATATGTTTATCAATGGCGGACAGGTATGCATCAAACGCAACAACCCTGCTGATACAAACAATTACGGCAAAGAAGTCTATCTGAAGATTTTCGATGCGCGTGAAATCAGTGCCGGGCAGAGCCGCTACCAGATTGCACGGCAACCTCGTTTCAAGGCTTCGCACCCGTTGGGCGGAGACCGACGTGGCGATGTGATGTTGCTCATCAATGGTATGCCGGTAATTCATATCGAACTGAAGCGTTCCAAAGTAGATGTAAGTCAGGCTACCTTCCAAATTAAGCGTTATACTCACGAAGGCGTATTCAGCAACGGCATCTTCAAGATGGTACAGATTTTCGTGGCCATGACTCCGGAAGAGACACTCTATTTTGCCAATCCGGGAAAAGAAGAGAATTTCAAGCCGGAATTCTATTTCCATTGGGAAGACTTTAACAATACTGTCATACGAGACTGGCGACGAATCGTATCCGATTTGCTCAGCATCCCCATGGCACATCAGCTAATTGGTTACTATACCATTGCCGACGATAAGGATAAAACACTGAAAGTTCTTCGCAGCTATCAGTATTTTGCAGCCAGTAAAATCAGTGACATAACACATAAAACCAACTGGGATACTCATCAGCATCGTGGCGGATACGTGTGGCATACTACCGGTTCCGGAAAGACCATGACCAGTTTCAAATCGGCACAACTCATTGCCAATTCAGGCGATGCCGACAAAGTGGTATTCTTGTTGGACCGTATCGAGCTGAGCGTGCAATCGTTGGATGAATACCGTGGATTTGCGGGAGAAGATGAAGCGATTCAGGATACGCAGAATACAGCTATTCTGTTGAGCAAGCTCAAAAGTACGGATAACGACGACCGCCTGATCGTGACCTCTATTCAGAAGATGTCGAACATCAAGGCCGGGAAAGATATTTCGCAGGACGACATTGATTTGATAGACCGCAAACGACTGGTATTTATCATAGACGAATGTCATCGTAGTGTGTTCGGCGATATGCTGATAGGTATCAAGAATACGTTCAAAAGAGCCCTGCTTTTCGGCTTCACGGGCACACCGGTGTTCAAAGAAAACGCCAAGCATGAAATCATGACCGAAACCATATTCGGCGACATGATTCATAAATACACCATTGCCAACGGAATCCCTGACCACAACGTATTGGGATTCGATCCGTATATGGTGAGAACTTACGATGACAATGAGCTTCGCGAAAAAGTGGCATTCTCTCAACTGAAGGTAAACAGCATCGAGGAGATTGAAAATGACGAGCAGAAAATGGCTGTTTACAACCGATTCATGAATGAACTGAAGATGCCGGACACTTATAAGGAAGGAGATGAAACCTTACACGGAATAGAACATTATCTGCCTAAAGACTTGTATCAGCAGCCTGTTCATCATCAGGCTGTTGCTGCCGACATCGCAAGCGGAAGGGATAAACTGAGCAAGAACGGTAAATTCCACGCCATTCTGGCTACAAAGAACATCCCTGAAGCAATAGCTTATTATCGGACATTCAAGGAGCAATATTCTTCTCTGAATGTGGTGGCCGTATTCGACAACAACATAGACAATTCTGATGGCGGAATCGCTAAGGAAGATGCCTTGCTGGAGATGCTGGATGACTATAACCAAAAATATGGAACAACATTCCAGCTTTCCACATACGCCAAATACAAAAAGGATGTGGCCAAAAGACTGGCACATAAGAAGCCTTATTTCAATATAGAACATGATCATGCACAGCAGATAGACTTGCTTATTGTAGTTTCGCAGATGCTGACAGGCTATGACTCCAAATGGGTAAATACGCTGTATGTGGATAAGGTAATGAAATATGTGGACATTATCCAGTCGTTCTCACGTACCAACCGCTTGTTTGGTCCGGACAAGCCTTTCGGCATTATCCGCTATTACTCTTTCCCTTACACCATGGAGCAGAATATCAATGATGCACTCGATGTATATGTGGACAGGCCGTTAGGTGTTTTTGTCGATAAACTGGAAAGTAATCTGACAAATATCAACCAGAAGTTCTTGCACATAAGGGATATATTCCAGGCACAAAAAATTGAGAACTTTGCAAAATTGCCGGAAGCAAGAGAAGACAGGAATATGTTTGCCAAAGATTTCAGCCAGATGACTCATCTGCTGGAAGCAGCCAAGCTGCAAGGATTCACATGGGATAAGGATGAATATGAGTTCCAGCATGGCGATACCTATACCTACGTCAAGATGGAACTGGACGAACAGACTTACCTTATTCTGCTGCAACGATACAGGGAACTGTTTGAAGGTAATGGAGGGGGCAGTACGGAAGGAGATGATTTTGACTATCCTATTGACACCTATATCACAGAAACAGGTACGGGTACGATTGATGCCGAATATATCAACTCCAAGTTTGTGAAGTTCATCAAGAACCTCTACATGTCCGGTCCGGGAAGCGAACTGACCAAAGAAGCCTTTAAAGAGTTGCACAAAACCTTTGCTTCCCTTTCACAAAAGGATCAGCGTACGGCAATGATTATCCTACACGACCTGCAAAGTGGAGATTTACACCTGTCGCCGGGTAAGACGATTTATGATTATATCGCAGAATACCAATTCCGCGAATTGCACAAACAAGTAATGATTCTGGCCGAAGCGACTGGTATAAACGCCAGTCAACTGGAGCACATCATGAGTCGTAATGTAACGGAACAGAATCTGAATGAGTTCAGTCAGTTTGACAATTTGAAACTGACATTGAATATGGCCAAAACTCGTGAGTTCATTGCCAAAGTAGAAGGTACAGAAGTTCCGGCTCGTCTGGTTATTCCCAAGGCAGACAAATTACTTCGAGAGTTTATTTTAGACAGCAGTTGTAGAGAACGTATTCTGAAAGCGTACTTGAACATGGAGGAGAATTATCAATCCGAAGAAGAACAGGTGCCGCAAGACGAAGACGTTATTACAGACGAAGTACAGCATGTAGACGTGGCCGCCATAAAAGATAATATCCGGAGCATTCTGAAAACAACTTTGACCGCAGTGCTTCCACAAATGCGTCCTATCGACGAGATTATAGACAGCGTATTCTATGTAATAGACATACCGTCAATTGACTCTTTGGACAATGTAGGCATGTTTATCCAGCGGGCATTTACAAATCTATACGGTAAGAAAGCAACCATCGTAGATAAGTTTGTTGCATTTAATTTATTAGTCACCAAGTTTGAGGCATATCTGAAGAAATTGTATTATCTGATGAAAGGCCATGAAGTTCCTGCCCAAAATCCCGGTGAAGATGTAACTTGGAAAAACGTGATTTATGCTCATAAATGTCTGTGGAATCTGAAATACAGCACGGATGAAGGAAAGCAGCAGCTATATCAATACCTTATGCTCATTAAAGGCTGGAGAAACAGTGAATCACATATTTCTCCTACTGCTTCAGAACAGGAAGTTGATACTGCAATCAGTATCATCTTGACCATGTATTTCTATGCCACTGGTTCGTCTATTACAGATTTGGAAATGAATGGACATGAAATACAAAAGTCCGAAAGTGTTCACAAAGAAAATTCTTATGTCCATAAAGTAATTCAGTTGCATCCATATTATAATGAAGAAAATGATGACCAACAACTGGTCGCTGAAGCGAACGTAAAGGATTGGCCAGAAGAAAAACGAATCGCAACTCTGAAAAAGAGCATTTGCCAGCTTATTGGATATGAACCTAAAAGGTCACCTTTGAGCAAGCAAAGACATTGGATTGCGATTTATCGTATAGCAGCAGATAAGGGATTTATCATAGAAGGTGATTTTGCTTATTTCAAAAGAATCATTGATGATATGCAAATAAGTAATCTTCCTGTTCCTCTTAAAATAGAATCGCTACAAAGCTCCATCAAAGATGTGTATGCAAAAGATATTGAAGATTGGACAGACGATACCCTTAGTGGCAAAAAACTAGCGGAGTATGAAGATATTAAGAAATGTGCTGATGCGTTTGCCAAGATTGTAGGAAATAATATTAATACGAAATAAGACGATTATCATGAAACATATATCAATCCGTGTGCCTTGGCACGATAATAAATGGAATGGGACTATTTGCCAATGTCCGAAAAATAATCCATTCTGCATGATGCTTCACAATATATCTGAGAAAAAAGATGAGAACAAAGAAGAAACGTATGCAGGAAAGGATTGGAATTCTATCAAGCAAGATCAATTACCTGCTTGTGTTGGCGAGAATGGTGGCTTTATGAATGAGAAGCCATATAAAAGAATCTTCAAACATGTTTATGCTTTTGGAGAAACACCACATACAAAACTATTACCTACAACAGTTGAACTTCAGCCATATAGCTGTTATGGAATACCTTTTAGATATCTATCTAAGGATTTTCAGGAAAAACTGAATCATAAATATCCTAATATGTCCAATGACGAAACAGCACCGTTTACTACACCTTGGGTATATGGAAGAGAACGACAGTTTGAAATCTTGAATTATTTCAAATCAAATATTGAGGCAGGTAATTCTCTTGGAGTTTTTTATTGTACAAAAGGCAATCCTGTTGATGAAGATGCAAAATTAATTGTTGGTATAGGTGAGATCACTAAAGTTCTGGATGTACAAAAATATGAGACAACAGCCGATTATACATATCCTTTTTGGGATTTGATCTTTGAGCATGGTATAAGAACTGATTTGAAGAAGTCAAAAGGATTTCTTTTGCCATACCATGAATATATGTCACTTGATGAAGACTATGTAAAAGCCCAAACAGGTAAATCGAAACAAGAAGTAATTGATGAAATAAAAATTACTATCCCGAAGTTAGGTAATAGCCAGATTATCTTTAATGAATTATCCTACGGTTGTGATTATGTTAGCAATCACAGTATGCTGATTATTCTTAATGTTGCCAGAAAGTGCTTGGAATCGGTTATTAAACATGGGCTGGTTGGAGGAAACTGGAAACAACAAATTTTGTGGATAGATTCCCAAATTGCAAAGGTGAAGGATATGATAGGTCCGTTCCCTGCTTTCGCCGAGGCTCTATCAGCAATAGGAGTAAATTATGCATTTATAATTGAACAAGATTTACGAAATAATGGATATTGTGGGGTTAAAGATAATCCATGGGAAGCCTTTGATAAATTGATGAAAGGTGAATTGTCTCTTCCTGATTCCGTATATAAAAGTGAACTTACTCATTATCGTATTCTTTGGAAAAATACTCTAAGTAACCAAAGACAAGTGTTGGAACTGCTATCACGTTTTGAAATAAATTCGGAAGTAATAAAATGGTGGTTTGATTGTCCTGACTGCTACGATGAATTATTAAATAATCCATATATTATCAGCGAGGAGAGTCTTATTGAAAATTATCTTCCTGTTACAACCGAAATGATTGATCTTGGCATAATGGCTGACCCTAAGATTCAAGGCAAATGGACTCCAAAAGCTCCTTCACTAGTGGAATCCGTAATTGATAATAGAAGGATCCGCTCATTTATCATTTCAAAACTTGTGGCAAGTCTCAGTGATGGTGATACATTAATTTCTGCAAACGAGATTGAGTTATATATAAAAGATTGTTTGGCTGCGGACAATCATCAACTGCCATATAATTATTTAATGTCAAACAAAGAGTTCATTGAAGAAAAAACTATATATCTTAATACTGATGACAGGTGTGCACTGCAGTTGAAGGAATATAAAGAAATTGATGATTATTTGCGTAAGATATTCAAAGGTCGTGCTTCAAAGGATGTCAAATCACCATTAAAAGAAGACTGGAATACGATCGTTAAAGCATCTATTGATGGTTACAATGAAGCAAATGAGCGATGCCGTAATGCTGTAGCTGACCAGGTAAAGGCATTGGAAATGTTCTGCAGTAAGCGCCTTTCTGTGCTGGCAGGTCCAGCTGGAACAGGCAAAACTACAGTTGTCAAAGCTTTCTTAAAATCGCCACAAATAAAAGCAGAAGGTACACTCCTTTTGGCTCCTACAGGGAAAGCACGAGTTCGCTTAGGCAACATGTCAGCAGGTATTCAAGCCCTAACTATTGCGCAATTTCTGACGCGTCAGGGTTTCTTTGACTGGGCTACAATGACACCTTATGTTCCTGAAGATGCAGAAAAACGTAAATATTGTGGAGCAAAAAATGTCATTATAGACGAGTGTTCCATGCTTACATGTAAGGACTTTTATGTCTTAATGAAAGCATTGGATTTAAAGAACATTAATCGAATAATTTTAATTGGAGATCCATTTCAATTACCTCCTATTGGCCCTGGCAGACCATTTGCTGACTTATTTAATTATTTGAAGGAAAATGAAGACGCATCTTTAAAGTCAGCAATCACAAAATTGCGATATGTTGTAAGGACTATTAATACTGGAGACTCTGACATATTGACTTTAGCATCATGGTTCTCTGGAGAAAAACCTGCAAAGAATTCCGATCTCATTTTTGAGCAAGTTGCCAAAGGAAATCTTAATAATGACTTGGTTGTTTATACTTGGAATGATGAAAACGACCTTAAAGACTGCTTGAAAGAGGCCATTGAAAAAGAGTTGCCAGAAGAGGAAGGTAAATCTTTATCCGATAAGATTCGTAAATCTATAGGACTTGACGATGTAAATAAAGCCTTAAATGATCCGTCAAAGGTTGAAAGATTTCAGGTTTTATCCCCGGTAAAAAATCCGGTATGGGGAACATTCCAGATTAATTCGTATTTCCAAGAGTGGGTTGGTATAAATAAAAAATTTTCAATAGAAATAGCTCCTATTACCATATCTGCTCTAGATAAGGTCATTCAATTAAAGAATGAACGCAAGAAATCTACGAGTAAAGAAGAATGTCAACTTTCAAATGGTCAAATAGGTTTTGTTAATTATGCAAATAAGAGGGAAAAGAAATCGACAGTTGTTTTTACCGGGTTACCCAACAAGAGATTTTCATATTATTCTTCTAAGTCGGATGAGGCTGATAATACAATAGACTTGGCTTATGCTATAACTATCCATAAGAGTCAAGGGAGCGATTTTGATACTGTGTTGGTTGTTCTTCCTAAAAGCGGACGTATACTTTCACGTGAACTAATCTATACAGCTTTAACACGAGCAAGAAAGAAATTAATTCTGTTGATACAAGATAATATATCGTGGTTAATCGAGTATACTAAACCTCAGATGTCAGTTCTAGCTAAGCGAAATACAAATCTTTTTTCTACATCTGTTCGTGAAGATATTTCAAACATTCCATATGTGGAAGGATTGATTCACACAACCTTAAAACCTGGTTTAATCGTACGTAGCAAGTCTGAAGTAATTATTGCTAATATGCTATATGAACGAGGTATTGACTTTGAATATGAAAGAATGATAGAAGATAACGGCCGCCGATGTATTCCTGATTTTACTTTTGAAGATGCATCTGGAGATACCATCCTTTGGGAACATTTAGGAATGTTAGATAATCCTGCCTATAAGGAATCATGGGAAAAGAAACGAGATTTTTATAAATCAATCGGTTACATCGAAGGAGTAAATTTATTTACTACAGTTGACCATGAGAACGGAAGTATTGATTCTACAGAAATTGCTGCAATAGTAGATAAATTAGAAGATTTAATATAAAAGATTATGAACAATGCAGAAAGACTGCATTGTTCATAATTAGCTTTGTATTGTTTGATAAATAGTATTGCCTATGCCAACGAATAAGAATGCACAGTTAAGATACCAGATTCTAGATAAATGCCTGAGCAATTGGTCTAGGCGTTACTATATTGAGGATTTAGTAGATGCCTGCAATGAAGCGCTCTATCTGTATAATGGAGAAACGAAAGATGGTTGCGGAGTAAAAAAACGTCAAGTGCAAGAAGATCTAAAATTCATTGAAAGTGAAGAAGGATATGGTATGGATATAGATGCCATTCGAGATGGGCATAGAAAATATTACCGATACCATACCAAAGGGGCTTCCATCAAAAATCAACCCATCAATCAAGAAGAGCTCAATTTGATTTATGATGCATTGATACTTCTTAAACGTTTCGATGGAGTACCACAATTTGAGTGGTTAAACGACCTTGAAAAAAGACTATATACGACCAGTAAATTAGGAGATAGTCTGGATTCAGTTGTAAGTTTTCAGCATAATCCCTATCTTAAAGGAATGGATTTATACTATAAACCCATTTTTAATGCAATTGTTAACAAAAGGGTAATTGAAATTATATATCATCCATTTGGGAAGGATGCTAGAATTGTAATTGTTACTCCTTATCATCTTAAACAATATAATAATCGCTGGTTTCTGATCGGCAAACATAAAGACTCGGATTATCTATCAAACTTTGCAATTGATAGAATCGAAGGAGTAAAGGAAACATCTAAACCATACATAATACAACCTGAAGGAATAGATTTTAAAGAATACTTTAGCGATATCGTCGGCGTTTCGCGTTCAAATGTTCCTGTAGAAGAAGTCATTCTAAAGGTTAGCGATAAAGCCATTGGATATATTGTGACTAAGCCACTTCATGAATCTCAATCAGCAGTGACAACACCTCTTGAAGATGGATATTGGAAGATAACCTTAAAAGTTCAAAATAATTATGAGTTACGTTCTTTACTCCGTTCGTTGGGTGCACAAATAGAGGTTATTGCCCCTGAGTCATTACGACAAATGATGAAAGAAACAGCCGAGGCTGTGAGTCAGATATACGAGAAATAATAAAATCACGATAACCAACGACTTATAATATAAATATGAATATGCCCGAAAATTTATATTTAGAATTTGATGCTTTTTTACGATCAATCAAACAAAATTTAGATGGGTCATTTGGTGTCCTATTAGGTGCCGGTGCATCCATCTCATCTGGTATTCAATCGGCAAATGATTGTATATGGGATTGGAAATTTTTAATATATCAATCATTATCAGGTAATCAAAAAAAATTAATAGATCCAAAAAAATCTGATTTAAGTAAAGACATCATTCAGAAATGGTTAGATGTGCAAGGGAAATATCCACAATTGGGGAGTCCAGAAGAATATTCTTTTTATGCCGAAGCTTCATATCCAATAGATGCGGACAGAACTAAATATTTTGAAAGCCTGTGCAATGGAAAAAGTCCAATCTACGTATTTACAACCGATTATTACTCAATATTTTATAGATAATAAGTCAG
>OGOT01001426.1_pt1 | contig 15197 bp, 9 predicted proteins | sample 1552791 | NCBI WGS metagenome assembly OGOT01 (sample SAMEA2580160, study PRJEB22360) | human gut metagenome | biome: human gut; feature: human-associated habitat; material: faeces | place: Denmark | collected 2008/2010
CATACTTGGTGGGGGGCGTTTACGGGTCGTTCGGCAAGGCACAGACGGTTGCCGATGCGGCGACGACCAACCGCGGCGGCGTCACGGTCAGCGGTATCGAAAGCATCGAAGGGGCGTATTTGCGTCTTGGCGGTATCGTCGGGTTCGCCTATCCCGGAACCGTGCTCTCGAATCTGACCAATGCCGGCGATATGACGGTCGATCTGCAATCGAAGTTCAGTTACTACGCCGTCGGCGGCATCGCCGGTTCGGTGGAGTGCGGCGCTTCGTCGTGTGTCAATGAAGGCAGCCTGAGATTGAATAACAACCAACTGCTGACCAAAGGCATGTGCAAGATTTTCGTGGGAGGGATTGTCGGAATCAACTACCGGCCGACCGACGACGGACCCCACATCTATGAGGATTGCGCCAATCGCGCCGAAATAGGCTTCGCAACCACCGATAACGCATTCAAAGTTCTGCCGTCGTTCACGGGCGGGATTCTCGGCTATACGGAACACCCCGTCGAGGTGCGGAACTGCGAGGGTGCGGCCTATATCAACGTGAACAATGCCAATGCCAAGGAGAACGGGATCTTCACGGCAACGGGCGGTATCGTCGGTGCTGTCAAAGGGACTGCGGCCCTTATCGAGAAGTGTCATGTGACGGCCGACGTGCGCCACTATCAGTACAACAATACGTGGGACGATCCGTTGTCGGCTGCCAACGGCGGTGGAATCGTGGGCTGTGCATTGGGCGCCGATGAGGTCAACCGCATCGCGATTACGGGCTGCTCGTGCTCGGGCATGGTCGAAAGCAAGCGCTCGGGGGCTGCGGGCATCGTGGGCTATGCCCGTTTCTCGGATATCTCCGACTGCGGTTTCACGGGCGGAATCGAGGGAAGCGGCCCCCACTTCGCAGGCGGTATCGCCGGAACGCTGGCGAACTCGACGATTGCGGGCTGTACGGTCAAAGCCAAGAATATCTATGGCCACAATGCGTCGAGCCCCTCGTTGATCGGGGTCAGCGGCATTGCGGCATACGTTGTGGGTGTGTCGTCCGTTTCGGATTGCAAGGCCTACGCCACGCTTATTCGAAACAGTACGGTTTTAGGTACGGAGGATGCATCTGTCACGCCTGACAACCTCTTCGGTATGGGTATGATCGTGGGCATAGACGCCGGAACGACTACCGTTACGAACTGCGGCGTCGGAGGATCGTTCTATCTGGGTGCCAGCGAGAAACCGCAAGAGTTGATCCTGACGCTCGACGCCGATAGCTATGCGAAGGGCATTATCGGCAGCGGGAAGACCGCAACGGTCGGCGGCTGCTATTACTGGAACGGCGAGGAGTAGGGACTTCACGCCGTTAGGCACAGGGGCAGGTGAGGGTGATGCCTCCCTGCCCCACAATGAAACGATTGTGAGATGAAACGATTCTTCCATACACTCGTTGCCCTGCTGCTGCTTGCGGCATGTACCGACGGTAATAACGAACTGGGTTCGAAAGATCCGCTCAGCATCCCCGACAAGGAGGGCTGTAACGTCAAGGGAACCGTCTTCGACGATTACGGAACCCCGCTCGAAGGAATTGTCGTAAGCGACGGCCTGCAAACGACCCAGACCGACCGCAACGGTCATTTTTGGCTCAGCAGCGACCTGTCGAAACGGCGTTTCGTGACGGTTACCGTTCCGTCGGGTTACGAAATCGAATCCAAGGAGGGGCTGCCGCAGTTCTTCGACCGCATTCCAGAGGGTTCGACCTCGTTCAGCACCGAATTCCGACTGCGCAGCCGGCGCGGCAATAGCGACCGCTTTACGGTCTTCATGGTAGGCGACCCGCAGATACGCGCCCGCGACAGAGGTTATGACAAGTTCGCCTATCACTCCATCGACATGTTCGAGGACATGTGCCGCGATATGAACAAGTTGTGTGCGACGATGACTGACCGTCCGGTCTATGGCATCGGATTGGGCGATCTGATCCACGAGGATGCAAACATGTGGGAGATCTATCGATCGGGGGTCAAGACGCTCTCGTTCCCGATGTTCGGCGTCATCGGCAATCACGACCATGATACCAAAGCGCCGACGGACGGCGAGGCCATACGTCCCTACGAGGAGAATATTGGTCCCACGAACTATTCGTTCGATCTGGGCAGGCTCCATTTCATCTGTCTGGACAACATCGTCATGAAGGGCGACGGCGCGGGAGGATACAGCGACGGTCTTTCGGACGAGGTCTATACATGGTTGTGCAACGATCTGAAATACGTCCCGAAGGAGAAGATGATAACGATCTGCTCGCACTCTTCGATGTTCGGCAAGCCCGGGAAAGATCCCGTCGACGTGGACAAGAACGGCCGGCTCTATGCGCAGAAGCTTTCGGAGTACAAATACGTGCATTCGTGGGCAGGACATTCGCATATCAACTTCAACAAGGTCTACTCCAAAAGCGACGAAAACCGGCTGAGCAATATCGAAGGGCATATCGTTGCGCGTGCTACGGGAGCCTTATGGCTCAACGAGTGGGTCTGCTCCGACGGGACGCCGCGCGGGTACTATGTCGTCGATGTCGACGGCGAGAAGATCGAATGGCATTACCATCCGTGCGGCAACCAGTTGGGCGTATCCAACGGACTGGGCGACGATTACCAGATGCGCGTCTACTCTCCGTCCGACTACGGCGACGGCTATGTCTATGCCAACGTCTGGGCGTGGGACGCCCTGTGGGGCAGCGTACTCTATACCGACAACGGCCCAAATGCCGTGGCGGGCCGACCGATGGCCCGTATCGAGAGTTACGACAAGGCATACAAGGAGTGCTGCGACCGGAGCAACTCGAAACCCGGCAACCTCGCCAAAGAGGAGTTCAAGCCGGACACCAATGTCAAGCACCTGTTTCGCATCAAGCCGTCGGACGGAGCGACCTCTTGCACGGTCGAGGTTACCGACCGTTTCGGCCGCCGCTACTCCGCTTCGCTCGACTGGGGTTCCGCGTCAACGTCGGATATGGCCCTGTAAAACGCAAAACTTTTAAACTTATATAATGCAAATGAAGAGAATCATTCTGTTATCGTTCGTCTCGATGTTGCTGTCGGTCGGGACGACTATGGCCGAGGGCATATCTTCGGCCAGGGAATTGGTGGCGTTCGCAACCGCGGCCAATGCCGGCGAGGATATTACCCCATGGGCCGACCGCGAGGGGGTAATAAGTCTTACGGCTGACATCGACATGGCCAAGGTGAAGGACTTTGTACCGATAGCTGTTTTCGACGGTATTTTTGACGGCGGCTGCCACACGATCTCCAACTGGAAAACGACGGCAGGGCTTTTCCATATCGTTTCGGAAAAGGCCGTCGTACGGAACCTTACGATCGACGCCTCGTGTTCGATGAAATGTACGGACAACGGCGAGGAGGAGTTCTACGCAGGATTCATCGCTGACGTGAACCACGGGACGCTGGAGGGGTGCATCAACCGCGGCCAAATTTCGCACCGGTCGGGCAAATCATTGATGTCCAACTACGTGGGAGGAATTTGCGGAATGAATAAATATATTGTCATCAATTGCGACAATTACGGCAATGTTTCGTCGTCGGGTAATTTCGGTGGCAATCTCGACAATCGCAGTGCCGGCATTTATCTGGGTGGCGTGGTCGGAGGCAGCCCCACCCGTCCCCTCTCCTGCGCTTTTATCGGCTATTGCGACAATCACGGTACGATAACTTATAGCGGAGCTTTTCCCAACAACTATATCGGCGGCATCGCAGGGAGTCACACGTATGTCAAGGTCAAGTTCTGCACCAATCGAGGTAACGTTACGGTGGCAGCCAAATCGATCTCCGAATCCGATGTCCCGCAGGGATTGCAGGTCGGAGGCATCTGCGGTCTGACCAAGGGAGACATCGTTTGCAGCGACAACTTCGGCGAGATCATCGCCCGCTGCGACATCTTCACGATGGCGGGCGGCATCGCCGGTTCGACGCACTCCGCGCTGACTGTCGGCGATTGCGTCAACTATGCCGCGGTCACGGCTTCGGGATTTGCCGGCGGATCGGTCGGCGGCATCGTCGGTCAGGCGGCACGTCCGATCGTGGCAGTGCAGTGTCTGAACAAGGCCGCCGTGAAGTTCGCCGGCGAAAGCCCCAAAGTACGCACTGCCGTGGGCGGGATCATCGGCAACGCTTTTGCCAAGGGCGATGCCAAGTGGGCCGTTGCCGTGGTCGAGTGCCGTAACGAAGGCGACGTGTCGTGCGGCTATGCAGCCAACACCTACAACAGCGCCCGCGGCATTCATGTGGGCGGCCTGTGCGGCTTTATCGCCGGCAACGAAACCGTCAATGCCGTCGTGCGTTTCAGTTCCAATACGGGAGCTGTCCACAGCGAATCGGGCCGCATCGGAGGCATTATGGCGCTGGCGTCGTTCTGTGATGTGCAGGAGTGCGTGAACGAAGGTACGGTTGACGGCTCGGCTGCGGTGGCAGGCGGCATAAGCGGTCTGTTCGAGGCGGGCGACATGTACGATTGCGTGAATGTCGGCGATGTGCTCCTCAAAGGAAGCGGCAATGCCGGAGGTATCGTGGGTACGACGCAGACCCCAAAACGGTATACAGCCATCACCGACTGCCGCAACGGCGGCGTGATCTGCGGCCGCTTCGGCTTCACGGCATCGATATTGGCCGAGAGTCGCAACGACACCGACAGGGTGGACGGTTGCGGTGTCGGCGGCGCCGTCGGTACGCCGTCGCAGGGGCGTGAGGCTCCGCGTGTGACGGCCGAAAACTACGGGATGTTCATACTCGGACGCAATACCGAGCGCAACAATGCCGAGGTCGGCGAAGTAAGACCTTGTTACTATTGGAACGGAACGAAATAATATTCATACATAGATGAAACGATTCACCCTATTATTCGCAATGCTCGTAGCGGCATGTGCCGTGTACGCGCAAATCCCCAACGTGTCGGGACGGGTTACCTCGACCGACGGAAGCCCTGTCGCTGGAGCCGTCGTCAGCGACGGACTGAACTGCACGCAGACCGATTCCGACGGCCGTTATACGCTGACGAGCGATCTCGAAAACCGTCATTTCATCATGCTGTCGGTGCCTGCCGAGTATGAAATTCCCGCTCGCCACAGCCTGCCGATTCCTTTCAAACGCATCCCCCGCTACGTCGAGACCTTCACGGCCGATTTCGTACTCGAACCGCGCAAGGAGTCGTCCGATCACCATACGCTCATCGTGCAGGGCGACCCGCAGATCAAGGATTTCTTCTGGGACAACTCGGCGGAGGCCTACCGCGATGTGGTGATTCCCGACATCATCAAGACGCGCAAGAGTATCGCTACGCCATGTTACGGCATCGAACTGGGAGACGTGATCTATAACGAGCTGACGGTCTATCCTGTCTATCTGCACAATACCGACCGTGTGAACATGGTGACTTTCAATGTCATCGGCAACCACGACCACGACCAGACCACGTTGCTGAAAGATTCGCTCGGCACGATGCACTACGAGATGCATCTGGGGCCTACGTGTTACTCGGCCAATATCGGTCGCGTGCATTACATTTTTATCGACGACATACTCTACGACCGTAAGGATGCCAAGGAATCGTATCGCCACGGCCTCTATGACGAGACCGTGCACTGGCTCATAGAGGATTTGAAATATGTGCCCAAGGACAAGATCATCATGATCTGCGCCCATGCCCAGATGTTCAACAAAAAGACGACCATGGTGCGCCGCAACAAGAACTTTGCGGCTTATAGCAAGGCGCTGCTCGATTTCAAGTATGTCTATTCATGGGCGGGACATAACCACCATACTTATCTTTATACGAGCGAACCCGAGCGGAACTACGATATCGACAACCTCACCTCGATCACCGTCACCAAGTCCACGGGGGCATTGCGCTTGAACCGTTTGCTCAACAATGACGGCACGCCGCAGGGTTATTTCGTCGTCGATGTCGACGGCGAAGAGGTTTCGTGGTACTATCTCTGCTGTGGCAAAGATCGCAACTACCAGATGAAGGTCTATCCTCCGGCACGCACCGGCGGCGAATACGTGATGGCCAACATTTGGGCGCACGATAACAAATGGGGTGCTGTCGAATGGTGGGAGAACGGAGTGAAAGTCGGCCAGATGGAGGCGCACGATGCGTTGGATCCCGACTATGTCGACCTCTACGCTACCGTGACGAACAAGACGACGCGCAAATACTGCAAGCCCGTCAATTCGTTCCACATGTTCCGGATCAAACCGTCGGAAGGAATCCGCGAGGGTGAGGTGCGTGTTACGGACAGGTTCGGAAACCTCTATATTCAAAAGGTATCGTGGTAGCCGGCCGAACCGAATGAAACGAAGTGAGATCATACATCTTCATGTCGTAATCAGGTCCAGTCCACAGACTGGGCCTGATTCGGCGGCTCGCGCTTTGCACGACGATGTCCCTCTCCGAAGATAAGCAGGGCGAGACGAGACAAAATAGGAGTTACGACATTGGACGGCATATTGGCACACAGTAAAGTTAGTCATCTAAAACGTTCGAAATAGACCATTAGAAAGACCTCTTAGAAAAATAGCCTTGCAAAATTTATTCTGAATAAAATAGTTATGAATATTTCAGTGTAAGAAAATAGGGGACATGAACAATTTCGAAGGTCGGACAGAAATCTTTGAAGTTGTTCATGTTTTATTTCTCCCATTTATTCTCAAAAAACAAATTATACCCACCTTATAAACGGTTCATCGGGATGTAAGTTGTTATAATTACTGATAAGGCTATCCCATAATGCAGGATCAGAGGCGCATCCGATCCGCTTTTCGAAATCCGGCGAGGGTAATATGTCCGCGCTGCAAACTCGTAGACAGTATTATGCAACAAAAAGGTGGTAAACCTGCTCCTCGCTGGAAATCTCCGAATCGAAGGTGCGGGATACTTCCCGAAGAATCGATCGGAAGTTTTTCTTCTCACTGAATTTCTTGTGCTTTTGGCTTGATCCAAAAGCATCAAAAGATCAAGCACGGCGATCGGGCAGGCTGCGAGCCTGCTAAAACTAAATCAAAATCATCGTTGCGCGCAGTGCAGCCGCCTTGCGAAAAGTGCGGGAAAGAGAAACGGCGGTCAAAAAATCGGGCGCCTTTCCCGCAGGAAGGCGCCCGATCGTTCATGCGCAAACCGTTGCGTTATTTCAGCCGCTCCCGGATCGCCTTCGTCTCGGCCTCGTAGCCGGGTTTCTCCAACAGGGCGAACATATTCTTCTTATAGGCCTCGACACCCGGCTGATTGAAGGGATTCACCCCCAGCAGGTAGCCGCTGATACCGCACGCCTTCTCGAAGAAATAGAGCAGTGCGCCCAGTGCGTGCGCCGAAATCTCGGGAATTTCGATGCGGAGGTTGGGAACGCCGCCGTCGACATGCGCCAGCTGCACACCCAACTCGGCCATGCGGTTCACCTCCGACAGGCGCTTGCCCGCCAGATAGTTCAGGCCGTCGAGATTCTCGGCGTCGGATTCGATCCGCACCTCGTGCTTCGGAGCGGTCACCGAGACGATCGTCTCGAACATCGTCCGTTCGCCCTCCTGAATGTACTGCCCCATCGAATGGAGGTCGGCCGTGAGGGTCACGCTGGCAGGGAAGAGCCCCTTGCCGTCCTTGCCCTCCGACTCGCCGTAGAGCTGCTTCCACCACTCGTTGATATACTGGAGCTTCGGTTCGTAGGAACCCAGAATCTCGATCTTCTTGCCCGCTTCGTACAGTGCATTACGCACCGTGGCGTAGACCGCCGCGGGGTTCTCCGCGAAGGCGACCTGCTCGCCCGTGGCACGCTCCATCTCCTCGGCGCCGCGTACCAGCGCCTCGATGTCGACACCGGCGGCGGCCAGCGGCAGCAATCCCACCGGCGTGAGCACCGAGAACCGGCCGCCCACATCGTCGGGAATGACGAAGGTGGCGTAGCCCTCGTTGTCGGCCAACGTCTTCAAGGCACCGCGCGCACGGTCGGTAATGGCCACGATACGCTCGGCGGCCCCGGCCTTGCCGTAACGCCGTTCGATCTCCGCCTTGACGATGCGGAAGGCCACGGCCGGTTCGGTCGTCGTCCCCGACTTGGAGATGACGATCGCCGCGATCGAATGGTCCTTGACGGCATCGAGCAGTTCGTAGGTATACTCTTCCGAGAGATTCTGACCGGCGAAGACGACCACCGGCTCCTTGCGCGGACGCAGCGCGGCGAACGAATCGCCCATCGCCTCCGCAACGGCTTTGGCACCCAGATAGGAACCGCCGATACCGATGCAGATAATCACGTCGGCACACTCGCGCAGCTTCTTGGCTTCGGCCTCGATGCGCGAAAACTCCTGCGGCGCGATCGACGAGGGAAGGGTCACCCATCCCAGGAAATCGTTGCCGGCGCCCTGCTTCGAATAGAGCAGCGAAAGCGCCTCGCGGGTGCGCTCCTCCATGCGGGGAGTGATCTCCACGCCGGCCTTCGAAATATCAAGTTTCAGTGTTTTCATAACGAAATCAGAAATTAAATTCGACACTTTGCAATGACACGGCAAATGTAGTTAAAATTCTTAAAAATTGTTGCAGCGATATTCCGTTCTTTTTCCTATCTTTGCAAGTGAGATCCCCAGACGCCGGCCGTACCGGCGCGAAACCCGCTTAAAATACTGATAATAAATAGAAAAAACATATGGGACTTTTTTCGTTGACACAGGAGTTGGCCATCGACCTCGGTACGGCCAATACCCTGATCATCCACAACGGCCGCGTGGTGGTGGACGAGCCTTCGATCGTCGCCATCGACTCCCACTCCGGCAAGCTGGTCGCCATCGGCGAACGGGCGCGCGCCATGCATGAGAAGACCAACCCCAACATCAAAACGATCCGCCCCCTGAAAGACGGCGTGATCGCCGATTTCACGGCCACCGAACTGATGCTGCGCGGCATGATAAAGAAGGTCAAGAGTTCGGGGCATCTCTTCTCGCCCTCGATCAAAATGGTGATCTGCATCCCGTCGGGATCGACCAACGTCGAGATCCGCGCCGTGCGCGACTCGGCCGAACACGCAGGCGGGCGGGAGGTCTACATGATCTACGAACCGATGGCCGCCGCGCTGGGCGCGGGGCTCGACGTCGAAGCGCCCGAAGGCAACATGGTCATCGACATCGGCGGCGGCACCTCCGAGATCGCCTGTATCTCGCTGGGCGGCATCGTCTGCTCGGAGTCGGTCACCGTGGCAGGCGACGTCTTCACTTCCGACATCCAGAACTACGTCCGCCAGCAGCACAACGTCCGCATCGGCGAACGCACGGCCGAAGCGATCAAATGCGCCATCGGTGCCGCCATACCCAAGTTGGAGGAAGAGCCGGAGGATTTCACCGTCACCGGCCCCAACATGCTGACGGCACTGCCGCAGAGCGTCACGCTCAACTACAACGAAATCGCCTACGCACTCGAAAAATCGCTCATCAAACTCGACGCCGCGCTGATGAAGGTGCTCGAAACGATGCCGCCCGAACTCTATGCCGACATCGTGAAGAACGGCATCTACCTGGCCGGCGGCGGCGCCCTTATCAAGGGCCTCGACCGACGTCTTACGGAGAAGACGGGACTGCCGTTCCATATCGCCGAAGATCCGCTGCGTGCCATCGCGCGCGGAACGGGCATCGCACTGAAAAACATCGACCGCTTCTCGTTCCTGATGAAATAAGCGGTCCGCGGCAACCTCCGGAACAGTTCCCGTTTGCGGGCGGAGGCTGAGGCCCCTGCCGGAAACGGGAATCTTCGTCCGCCGGAGCTCCCGCCGATAAACCCTGACCGGAGAGGTGTACAAACTACTCGAATTCCTGCGGAGCACTTATGTAGCGCTTCTGTTCGTCATCATCGAAGCGGTGGCGATCAATTATTATGCGCACTCCTCCCACTTCACGCAGGCACGTATCCTCACGCAGTCGAACCGGCTGGCGGGCGGAATCCACAGCGCTTTCCGCGGCGTGAAACGCTTCTTCGCCCTGCCCGATGAAAACCGACGCCTGCTCGAACGGGTCGCGGCGCTCGAAAACGAACTGTCGTTCTATCGCGAGCAGGCGCTCTTCGCCGCCCTCGACACGGTGGGATCGCCCTTGGCGGGTCCCTACCGCTACACGACCGCCCGCGTCGTGGCCAACTCGATCAACAAGCAGGAGAACCTGCTGACGCTCAACAAGGGACGCGATTTCGAGGTATCGCCCGAAACGGCCGTCGTCACCCCTTCGGGCGCCATGGTGGGCTACATCGTCAGCTGTTCGGATCGTTATTCGGTGGCCGTGTCGATTCTCAATACCTCGTTCCGCGCCAGCGGCGAGGTGGCGGGCGACGGCCATTTCGGCTCGATCTACTGGGACGGTTTCGACGCGGAGCACGTCCGTATGCGCGACCTGTCGAAATATGCCGCCGTGGAGCGGGGCGACACGATCGTATCGACGAGTTTCTCGCGCTACTTCCCGGCCGGCATCCTGATCGGCACGGTCGAGGAGTTCGAACTCAACGAGACCCGCACGGCCTACGACGTGCGCATCCGCCTGGCCGCCGACATGACGGCGCTGCACGACGTGGTGCTCGTCAAGAATCAGGACTACAACGAACAACGGCAATTGGAAGAGGGAATTTAACACAAACCGGAGGGGCACGCCCCGACTTTTCGACCGAGCTATGTACCGAACCCTACAATACGCACTTCTGTTTCTGGTGGCGGCGCTGTTGCAGATCTTTCTGTTCAACAACCTGTCGCTGAGCGTCTACCTCAACCCGCTGGTCTACGTGGTTTTCATCGCGCTGCTGCCGATGGAGACCACACCGATCCGGATGCTTCTGGCGGGGCTCGCGATGGGGCTCGCGATGGACTGGACGATGGGTGCCGCCGGCGTGAACACGATCGCCACGGTCTTCGTCGCCTTCGTGCGTATCCACCTTCTCAACTTCGTCTGCGGCAAGGAGAACGTCCACGACGGCGGCGTGCCCTCGGCACGGCGGCTGGGCGAAAAGTCCTTCACGGTCTACCTCGCCCTGACGGTCGTCCTCCACAACGCGATATTCTTCTACATGGAGGCGCTCTCGTGGTCGCACGCGCTGCTGACGCTGCTGCGGCTCGGCGTGAGCCGACGCATGGCCGCGAACAGCGAGCTTACCTCTACCGGCGTGAGCGCCGCGGTCGGCGTCTTCTTCTGCTGGCTGATCGCACAGGTATTCACCTCCCGACTCTCGCCGCGCATATGACCGACTCCCGCAAAGGATACGTGCGGATGCGCACGCTGCAAGCGGTGGTGCTGCTGATCTTCGGCGTCATCATCCTGCGGCTGGCCTACATCCAGCTCATCGACCCGAAATACGAAAAACTGGCGCGCGGCAACGCGCTGCGGCACGTCGTCCAATACCCGCCGCGCGGAGAAATCTTCGACCGCAACGGCGAGTACCTGGCGCAGAACCGCGCCTGCTACGACCTGATGGTCATCTACCGCGAGCTGCCTCGCGAAGGATTCGACACGCTGCAAATGCTCGACCTGCTGGGAATCTCCCGTACCAAACTCGAACGCGCGCTGCGCAACGCCCGCATGAGCCCCCGCATCCCCTACATGGTGACCAATTTCATTTCCAGCGAAGTGAAACTGCGCTTCGACGAAAACGACTTCCCGGGGTTCTACACCGTCTACCGCACCATACGCAGCTATCCGCGCAAGATCGGCGGCAACCTGCTGGGCGACGTAGGCGAGATCAACGAGAGGCAGTTGAAGATGAAGCGCTATGCCGACTATCGTTCGGGCGACTACGTCGGCCAGAGCGGCGTCGAAAAGGCCTACGAGGAGGAGCTGCGCGGCAAGAAAGGGGTGAAGATCATGGAGAAGGATACGCACGGCGTGGTCAAGGGCTCCTACATGGACGGCATGTTCGATTCACTGCCCGAACCGGGCAACTACATCGTCACGACGATCGACGCCCGCCTGCAAGCCTTCACCGAAGAGCTGATGCGGGGCAAGGTGGGTGCCGCCGTGGCGATCGAGCCTTCGACGGGCGAGATCCTGATGATGGTCTCCTCGCCCACGTTCGACCCCGATGAAATGGTAGGCCGCCACAGGGGCAACAACTACATGAAAATGCTCTACAACAAACGTCAGCCGATGTTCAACCGCGCCGTGAAGGCGAAATATCCTCCGGGGTCGACCTTCAAGCTGGTGCAGGGGCTCATCGGACTGCAAGAGGGCGTGCTCACGCCGGCGGACCGCTACTCCTGCAACGGCGGATTCCGCTACGGCCACCGCATGATGAAATGCCATGCCCACGCCTCGCCGCTCGACCTGCGCGGGGCGGTGGCCAACTCGTGCAACGCCTACTTCTGCTACGTGCTGCGCAACATCCTCGAAAACCGCCGTTACGAAGACGTCGAACACGGCTTCGACATGTGGAAAACCTACGTCAACAGCCTCGGCTTCGGCCGCAAGCTGGAATCCGACTTTCTGGACGAAGGGGCGGGCTACGTCCCGTCGAGCGAATACTACGACCGGATCTATCACGGTTCGTGGAACGCACTGACGGTCATCTCGCTCTCGATCGGGCAGGGCGAACTGGGCTGCACGCCGCTGCAAATGGCCAACTTCGCGGCCATCCTGGCCAACCGGGGCTACTACTACATCCCCCACATCGTCAAGCGTATCGAAGGGCGCGATTCGATCGACCGCCGTTTCTACGAAAAGCAGTATACGATGATCGACCCCAAGCACTTCGAACCGATCGTCGAGGGAATGTGGCGCGGCGTGAACGTCAGCGGTACCTCGACCGTGGCGCGGCTCGACGGCTGGGACGTCTGCGGCAAGACGGGCACGGCCCAGAACCCGCAGGGACGCGACCATTCGACCTTCCTGTCGTTCGCACCGAAGGACAATCCCCGCATCGCGATCTCGGTCTACGTCGAAAACGGCGGATTCGGCGCCACGATCGCCCTGCCGATCGCCTCGCTCGTCGAGGAGTACTACCTCACCGACACGATCACCCGCCCGTGGCTCGTCGATAGGGTGAAGAACATGCAAATCTATTATCCCTCCTATGCAAAGTAGAATCAAAGGCGGTCTGTTCCAGGGGGTCGATTTTCTGGCCGTCCTCTACTACCTGCTGCTGGTCGCGGCGGGCTGCATCTGCATCACCGCCGCTTCGTTCGACGAGGAGACGGCCGATTTCTTCGCTTTCTCGCACTTCTACATCAAGCAGTACATGTGGGTGACGGCCGTACTCGTCGTAGCGCTCGTCGTCCTGCTGCTCGACGTGCGCTACTACCACATGTGGGCCTATCCGCTATATATAATAGGTATCGTGGTGATGATCGGCGTATTGATCGCCGGCAAGGAGGTCAACGGCGCCAAGTCATGGATCGAACTGGGGTCGCTGCGCATCCAGCCCGTCGAGTTCGTCAAGATCGCCACGGCGCTGGCGCTGGCGCGCGTGATGAGCAACTACTCCTTCTCGATCAACCGCTTCGGCGATCTGCTGCGCGTGGGTGTGATCGTCGGCATCCCGATGCTGCTCACCATTCTGCAAAACGACACCGGTTCGGGCATCGTGCTGGGTGCATTCCTCTTCGTCCTCTACCGCGAAGGACTCAACAAGTGGCTCTGCATCCCGATTCTGCTCATCGCTGCGCTCTTCATCGTTTCGTTCCTGCTGACGCCCATGACGCTGCTGGTGCTGCTGATCCTGATCTGCGTGGTGTCGGAGGCGATGATGAACGGCCGATGGCGTTCGCGCATCGTCTACCTCGCCTCGCTGGCGCTCTCGGCCATCGTCCTCTCGTCGTTCATGGGACTCATCGCCCCCGGCACGATGGACATCTACCGCAGCCTGCTGACCGTGACGCTCGCTTCGCTGCCGATCGTGGCGGTCTACGCCTACCGCACGCGGCTGATGAACATCCTGCTCATGGCGGGACTCTTCGTCGTTTCGATGGCCTTCGTCCCGGCGACCGACTATATCTTCGAATCGGTGCTCAAACCGCACCAGCAGGAGCGCATCCTGAGCTACCTGGGCATCGTCGACAAACCGCAGGGGATCGACTACAACGTCAACCAGTCGAAAATCGCCATCGGCTCGGGCGGCCTCTTCGGCAAGGGGTTCCTGCAAGGAACGCAGATCAAATACAACTTCGTGCCCGAAAAACACACCGACTTCATCTTCTGCACCGTCGGCGAGGAGTGGGGGTTTCTGGGCGCCGTCGCGGTGCTCGGCGTCATGTGCCTGCTGCTGTTGCGGCTGATGAAAATGGGCGAACGGCAGGAGGAGCCTTTCGGGCGGGTCTACTGTTACAGCGTGGCGGCGATCCTGCTCTTCCACGTGCTGGTCAACGTGGGCATGACGATCGGGCTGATGCCCGTCATGGGTATTCCGCTCCCCTTCATGAGCTACGGGGGATCGTCGCTGCTGGCCTTCACCATCCTGCTCTTCATCGCCATCCGCCTCGACGCTTCGACGCGGCAGTTCCCGTCGACTTAACGATTCGTTAACATACGGCGGATATTAACGAACCGTTAAATCTCGCCCCATGCCGCGCGAATGCACGACGGATCGATTATTTTTGCAAGTCAGAAAACAACCGGATATGATCCCCTACAACCCGCAAGGTCTCACCCCCGAAGAGGTGGCCGCAAGCCGCGCCGCCCACGGCGAAAACATCATCACGCCGCAACGCGACGATTCGGCGTGGCGGCTGCTCGCGGAGAAGTTCCGCGACCCGATCATCATCGTGCTGCTCGTCGCCGCAGCCCTGTCGCTGGCCATGGCCTTCATGGAAGGCAACTTCACCGAAACCATCGGCATCCTCTGCGCCATCCTGCTGGCCACCTGCGTGGGATTTCTCTTCGAGTGGGACGCCATGCGGCGGTTCCGCCGGCTCAACCGTGTAAACGACGAGCAGCCCGTCAAGGTACGCCGAGGAGGCGTGATGCGCGAGATTCCGCGCCGCGAAGTCGTCGTCGGCGACCTCGTAAGCCTCGAAGCGGGCGAGACGGTGCCGGCCGACGGCGAACTGGTCGAAGCGGTATCGCTGCAAATGGACGAGTCGACGCTCACGGGCGAACCCGAAACGGCGAAGTACGTCGACGAGGAGCTCTTCGACCCCGAAGCGACCTACCCCTCCAACCGGCTGCTGCGCGGCACGACCGTGCCCGCCGGAGCAGTTGAGCA
>OGOT01001435.1_pt1 | contig 15062 bp, 14 predicted proteins | sample 1552791 | NCBI WGS metagenome assembly OGOT01 (sample SAMEA2580160, study PRJEB22360) | human gut metagenome | biome: human gut; feature: human-associated habitat; material: faeces | place: Denmark | collected 2008/2010
TAGAAAATGTTCGAAAAAAAATTGCAGATATTGAAGAAAAATAAACTGGTTCTCATACTTAGCGAATAGTCACTATGGGATACTTTTAATAAGCCATATTGCAGTCTTAGTACTGCAATATGGCTTATCTTTTGTATTTATTGCTTTATCTAGCGTATTGTTATAACATTGATTCGTCTATAGAATAGGTAATACTCAACAAAATACAATAATATAATAAGTAATTTGCGTTAGGAGGAACGATGGCTATGCTCAACCAGGCTAAGATCATCAAGGCACTGGAAAAAATGGTTACAGCGCCGAACGATGATTTTATTTTTCCTTTCTCTCAGCCTACGGAACTCCAAACGCGACGATCAAGCTTCTTCAGAGTGATATTGCCCTCCCCAAGCAGGTGTACTTCCATCCTGTTACAGACGTTCCTCCCGGCTTTTGAGGATGCGTTGGCCCTTCCTGTGATTGAGTAGTACAAGATACGGTTCATCCTCATAACGGATTACACGACGGTCATTGCCTATGACAGGACAGTCAAAGACCAGACCACGTTCGACTACAGCGATTTCAAAACGAACTATGAATTCTTTCTGCCACTGACGGGATTGTACGAGAAAGCTATTGCCTATTCCAAGCGTCCTGCGGATACCAAGGCCTGTGAGAAGATGGGGTGGTTGTATGACCATATCCAGATCATCACCTCATCTCACTAAATGATATTCCAAAGTCTCAACCTTTCCGCTACAATCGTATTTAAACCCACACTTTCTATCAGGGCAGACTCATTTATGAAAAAAGCAACATTCTCCTTTCAGTGCCGTCTGACGGCTCCGGCCTCCTTCTCAGCCTACAAAGGTTCCATGCTTCGCGGTTCGCTGGGCACATTTTTGAAGAAGACCTGCTGTACTGTGCGCCGGAACTCTTGCGATGACTGCATGCTGGTTCAACACTGCGCCTTCCCTTCGCTTTTCATCGGCAGGCAGACTGATACCGGAAGCTCGACCATCTCACTTCCCCCTCCTTACTGCATTGAACCAAGCGACACGGGTAAGACCCTCTACGACGCTGGGGAAAATTTTTCTTTCAGTCTCACGCTGTTTTCCTACGCGGTGAACTACCTTCCGTATTTCGTCCATGCCTTCATCCTCGCGGGGCAGAGCGGCATGGGCAAAAGCACGGAAGAGGGACGCGGCACATTCACGGTGGAACAAATTCTTCATGAAGGACACCCCATTTTCAACAGAGAAACCCAGAAGATAGATATTACAGCAGGGGAAGAACTGACCTTGCCCGTCTGGGAGCCCCACCCAGCGGGTGAAGGCACACTTCTCGTCCATCTGAAGACGCCTTGCCGCTTCAAAGCGGACAACCATCTCTCCACCGGGCTTTCCTTCCGCCAGATGTTCAATCTCATTGTCCGGCGTATCCGCACGTTGTGGGCTCTCGACGGCGAGAAAGTAATGTTCGACGACTTTTCCGCTATGCTCGACAGGGCTGACGCCATCAAGACTCTGGAGACCTGCCTTTTCTGGAAGGACTGGACGCGCTATTCTTCTCGGCAGAAGTCCTCCATGCAGCTCGGTGGACTTCAGGGAAGCGTACGCTATCACGGAGACCTGTCTGCCTTCCTGCGGTTTTTCGCCTTGGCAGAAGAGCTGCACATCGGCAAGCAGACCAGCTTTGGCCTTGGTCAAATCAGCTTCGAGTGGATTCCCGATGAAAAGAATTCTGATAGCCCTGTGCGGTAAAACGCCCCAAATCATCACTGAGGCGCTGTATGCTCTGCATGAAACGGGTCGTTTCCCCTCACACATAATCATTCTGACCACGGAAGCGGGCCGCGAACTATGCCTTACGCATCTACAGCATCCCGAGCATGGGCGCCTTGCCCGGCTTTTGACCGATCTCGGCCGCCCCATTGGCTGTCTACCCCTCTCTGAAGCAGACATCCTTACCCCTTCGCTCCGCGCCCAGCGGCCGATCGCGGACATTGAGACCGAAGAAGACAGCCAATACTTTCTTGAACTATGCTTGGAAACGGTATTCGTCCTTGCCTGTTCCCCCGACAACGAACTGCTCTTCTCCATCGCTGGCGGCAGAAAAACCATGAGTACTGCTCTGGCTCTGGCGGCCCAGTGCTACGCTCGCCCGCAGGATTCCATGTTCCATGTGCTCGTTCCACCGAAACAAGAGGCTGACCCACAATTTTTCTATCCCTGCGTCCCATTCCATGATGTGCACATCACACTCATACCGATGCCCTTCTTTCGGATGAGAAACCAGCTTCCGCCGGAGCTTCTGGATTCCCCTGCTTCGCTGGAAACTTTGAGCCATGTATGTAGGCCGCAGGCTCCTTTGCACCTGAAGCTTAACCTGTATGAACGAAGCCTTTCCTGCGAAGGTTATACTCTGCACCTGCCTCCGGCTCTGTTCGCCGTCTATGCATTCTTTGCTCTGAAAAAGGCCCCCTGTCCGAAAGGTGCCGAGATCTGCCCGACAGAATGCCGCGCCTGCTCTATGAGGTGGGGTACCATAGAACTAAAGCGGAACGACATCGTCCATCTTTATCAGATGGTGGAAGTAAAAGCCCTAGCACGTGGGCAAAATGGAATCCTGCACCTTTCCGCCGATAATTTCCGAAGTTCTCTGGCGAAACTGAAGAAACTCTTTGTGCAGAGCTTTGGTGAAACGACTGGCTCTCGCCTGAGTATCGTTTCCACAAGGCGGAGCGGTGCCGCCGAATACTGCCTGCGTATTCCTCGAACGCAGATAGCTACGGAGCCGCAACGTTGCGAGTGTTGACGCTCCTCCTGACTAAGATATAGTCCAATCAATATCTCTCATCAGGAGGGTTCATGGAAGCACTCGAACAGCAGCTCCTGACTTTGGCTGCTCTCCTCCACGACATAGGCAAATTCGGCCAACGGGCTGAAGCCCCGTGCAGTGAGAACCTCGAGCAGGAATACTGCCCCGGCGGCACCTCACATCGCCATGTCCTCTATACCGACTACTTCATTGAAAACCATCTGCCCCTGCCACCTGAACTGGAAAGCCTTCGCAGCAGATTGGCCCGTATGGCTTCGACCCATCATCGAGCGGACAGCTCCAGCCGTGAGGAGATGTGCATACAGGAAGGTGATCGCCTCTCTTCCGGCAATGACCGCATAGAAGGTGAAAGCGGCGGTACCTATAAAAGCGCCCGCATGGAATCGGTGTTTTCGCAGGTGCACCTGCGAAAACACCAGCTGGATGCCGAGCCTCGGCGCTATATGCTCAAGGCCCTAGACGCGGAAGATAACCCACTCTTTCCTGTGGAGCAAAGCAAAGCGCAGAGTACAACCTACAGCGCCCTGTACGCGGACTTCCTTGACGCACTGAAGGCGCTCCCGCTCGACATGGGGGTCGAGCACTACATGGTCTCGGTGCAGACTGTGCTGGAACGATTCACTTGGAGCATCCCTTCCTCCACCTATAAGACCAAAGCCAACATTTCGCTTTTTGACCACAGTTACACCACTGCGGCCATCGCACAGGCACTGTACTGCGGTGGTCTGCCGAATACAGGACTGCGTGAGACGCCGCTTCTACTCCTTGGCGGCGAACTTTCCGGCATCCAAAACTTCATCTTTGGACAGGGCGAACAGGGTGATCGCGGAGCGAGCAAACTCCTGCGCGCCCGCTCCTTCAGCCTTCAGATGCTCACCCGCTCCATCTGGATGATCCTTCTGGAGCGATGCGGCTTCAGCTCAACCGCATGTATCATGGATGCAGGGGGCCGCTTCGTACTGCTCCTGCCGGACACGCCCAGAGTGCGCAATGTTATGGACGATGTCTGCCGAAAGGCTCTATGCCATGTGCTGGAATCCTTCAACGGAGTATTGCGCATCAGCTTCGCCCCACAGAAGTTCAAGGCCTCAGACCTCGACATGAAACGCTTCCACACCGTGTTCCAGCAGATGAATGATAAGCTGGAACACGAGAAACTGCGCCCCTTCGCGCCGCTTTTGAGCGAGGGATTTTCACCCGTCATAGGCATCAAGAGCGCTGACTACGCTGAACACGGCCCCTGCCCATTCTGCGGTTTGCGCCCCGCTCTGGGCGACAGCGGCGACGAGGCCGGATGTCGTATCTGTACAGCGCTTATCCAACAGGTGGGTCGTAGGCTCCCCGATGCGCGCTATGCCGTATTCTCACGCGAGGGTAAAGGGTTCCCGCTCTTCGATGGGCTTCGCCTGCGCCTGTTGAAGGACGTTCCCGCGTCTTCGGAAGCATATGCTCTGGACATCCTCAGTCTGAAAGACCGTACGGCTTTCTCTGTATCGCCTACGGCGGGCTACATTCCTCATGTCACGGAAACCGATCTGTCCCGCTGGAAATCACAAAAACGCGTCATACCCACTGATGATTCGTTGGAACTGGCCTCTCCAAAAACCTTCGGAATCCTTGCAGAAGAGGCCCGTATCCCTGCAGAGCGGGGGTTCCGCTCCATCCCTTGCCTTGCCGTCTGCAAGGCCGACGTGGACAACCTTGGCCTGCTCTTCGGCATCGGGCTGACCAGCGATGACAGAAACCGTTTCTCCATTTCGAATTTTACTATGCTTTCTCGTATGATACATCATTTCTTCTCTTCGTACCTCATCAGTGTCATCGAAAAAGAATTTCCGAACATCTACGTCGTGTTTGCCGGTGGCGACGACCTCTTCGTACTGGGGCCGTGGAGCGATACTGTGCACTTTGCCGAAAGGCTATATGACGCATTTACTCGTTTCACCGGCGGCAACCCGGATGTAACGCTCTCCGCCGGTGTGGCGCTGGCCAAGCCTGGCCTGCCCATGCGCTCCATCAAGGAGCTCGCAGAAGAACAGCTCGAAGCCTCCAAGGGCAGGATAATGGACGGAACCCATGCCAAGAATGCAGTCACACTGTTCGGCGTCACCTGTCCGTGGTCGGAATTCTCCTTCCGACTGGAACAGGGCGAATGGCTGGAAGAGCTATGCCTTTCCGGGGGCATCACACAGGGTTTTGTACGGCGTCTGCTCGGCTACTCACGGCAGGCCCGTGACTTTGCAGCGGGTGATATTTCCTCCGGACTGTATCGCTCTTACATGACGTACGATATGGCCCGCAATTGCAATAGTAACGCTCTGAATAAAGATGATCTGAATGCACTTCAAGCACTCTGCCATGACAAGGCTTTTGAACAAATGGAAATGAGCATCACATGGGCATTGTATAGAACTCGCACGACAGCATAGGGGACAGCATGTACTATCTGAATGACGGCAAGACCATCGACCCGAAATGGGTGGATTCCGAAGCACTGGCTACGGCTAAAAAATTGGTGATGAAAAAATTTGACGGCAAAGTAGATCAAAATGGCAGTATCAAAAGTTCCCAGCTACGTAAATTTTATACGGACGTGAAGAGCCTTGAGCGCACATGGGAATGTCAGAGCCGTTCCGATGACGCTTTCCTCGGCATTCTGCCACAGATAAAGATACTCAAGGCCAAGGCCGCCTATGCTCAGGGGCGCAAAGTCGTACCTGCTGCGTTCACAACATGGATAAGCGGACATGTTGACGCCATTTCGACCTCTTTGGACTTCAAGGCATTCCTTCTGCATTTCGAGGCAGTAGTCGGATTCTGCTACGGCGAAGGGCTCAAAGACTGATATCCAACATAAAGGAAATACCATGAAGCTCATGAAGATAAAAGAAATCACCGGCATCATCCGTCTTCGTTCCGGCCTGCACATCGGCGCCAGCAAGGACAGTGTCGAGATTGGCGGCATGGATCAGCCTATCATCAAAGATCCCGTCACGCAGGCTCCATATATTCCCGGCTCCTCACTCAAGGGCAAACTGCGTTCCCTGCTCGAAACCTCGGTCTTCATGAAAAATGAAGGCACCTGCAAGGCCGTTATGGAGGGCAATCCTTGCGACTGCGGGAAGAAAGGCTGCCCTGCCTGCACCATTTTTGGTTCGCATGCCTCCCCGAAGAAATGTGATCCAGATCTCGGCCCCACCCGCCTGCTCATGCGTGACGCCACCCTTACCTCCGAGTTCATGGGGTTGTTCCAGAGCGGCCGTCTGCCCATGGAAGTAAAGTATGAAAACATCATACACCGCGTCAAAGGTGTGGCCGAGCACCCCCGTCCACTGGAACGTGTGCCCGCCGGTACCTGTTTCACGTTAAACATCGCCTTCCGCGTCTATGAAGGAGACTCCGACGAACTGCTTGATTGGGTCCTTAAGGGCCTGAAATTGATCCAGCTCGACAGCATTGGCGGAGGCGGTTCCCGCGGTAGCGGTCAAGTGGTGTTCGAAGACCTGAAGATAGATGACCAGACCGTCAGCCTCGACAGCATAACGGCTTTCTAGCGGAGGCTCTATGGCGCTTTATCGTTTTATCCTGCGCCCCCTTTCCTCATGGGGTACACCGCTTCGAAGCGATACTCTGTCCGGGCTTCTGCTATACAGGCTGGCTGAAGACGAAGGCGACGGCGCCCTTCAGGCAGACCTTAAGGCTTTCCAAAGTGGCAATCCCCCCTTCGCCCTGTCTTCCGCCATGCCGGAAGGCACGGTGTTCGCGCCCAAACTGCCACCTACAAGCCGCGAAACTTTCGCCAGGCTGAGCTCGAAAGGCCGCTTTCGCGGGGAAAACGGCGAGTCCGTAACGCTGCTCGAAGCCCTCGGCCTGTACAAAAAATTCCGCAAAATCTCTTTCCTCCCTCTTGAAATCTGGGAAAAGCACCATACCGCATTGTCCCCCGTAGGGCTTTTTGCAGAATACTGCCGCCAGCCCGGGCTGTGGAAGACCTTGCCCGTCACCCGCGTACAGGAGATGCACGTCACCATCGCGCGGAATTCCGGCATGGCTCTGGAAGGCGGGCTTTTCGCCTCCCGTATATTTGGGGCCTCCCCGGGCACGGCCTTCCACCTCTATGCCGAAACGGACGACTGTCCGCGCCTGCTGGCCCGTCTCAAGCGCGTAGGTCTGCTGGGCTATGGACGCGACAGCAGTACCGGCAAGGGTGTTTTCTCCATCGAAGAAGATACTGACTTCCGACCTTCCGCCTCCAACCTGCCGCACGGCCTGCTTATCTCCATGCTTTCGGCGGGCGACCTGAGTGGCCTCAAGGGTTGGTATTCCACCGAAGTCAAAACCGGCAAGGCAGGTCCGGCATTCTGTAAGGGCAATCCCTTTAAAAGTCCCTTCCTCTGTGTGCAGGAGGGTGCGGTGCTCACAGATCTGCCCAAAGGCCCTTTCATCCTGCGCGGCATCCATACCGATCCGGCCATCGTACAGATAACGCAGCCGCTCACCCTGCCGTGTAGGCTGATGGAAGCACAGGAGGACAGCCATGGCTGATAAACAGCCCCGCAAGTGGCAAAGCAAGGGATTCATTCCATTCCGGCTGGAAGTGCTCACTCCCGTGTTCATCGGCTCTGGTACGACTCTCTCGCCACTGGAATACGTCATCCGCAAGGAGAACGGCAAAAACTGGCTTTATTTCATTGACCTACAGAGCTGGCTTATGGAACACGCCTCGGTTCAGAGTGTGCAGAATATCATCGCCAGCGGTGACATCGCGCGCATACGCCGTATGCTGGACGAGAAGGTGGACGCTGCGACCTTTGCTGTCAATTCCAGCCCCATCGAAGACGGCACGCTGGCTGATGATCTGAGACAGGCCTTCGGTGGCCAGCAGAACGCGCGCGGCTCCTTTATGAAGGATAAGACCGGCGATGTGGATGCCGCTCTGCGTAACCCCGTGGACAATTATCTCTATATCCCAGGTTCCTCCCTCAAAGGCTCCATCAGCACGCCTCTCATCGCCTGGCTCGACAACCTGGCGAGCAAGCTGGGGCAGCCCTCACTCAAGGCGGCGGACCAGAAACGCAGGATGCAGGACAGGCTGAAAGAATTCTTCGGCAATATCAACGATCATGCCATGCAAGCGCTCAAAGTGTCGGACGTGGCCGCGCCTTTCACTGCCTGTGCTGTGGTGAGAGCGAAAGAACGGAGCCAAAAGCCGGAAAAAAAGGGGACACCCAAAAATCCCTGCGAAGCCATCATGCCGGACTGCGGAGAGATGTGGGGCCGCCTCATGCTGGACAGTAGGAGCGGAACGCCTGCCATCACCCTGCCAAGCGGAACCAGAGTATCGCTGCCCGACCTCGTCCGGCACTGCAATGCTTTCTACAGCAAACGTTTCACGAATGAGATGGGCAAATTTTATCTGCTTCCTCACTTCAAAGAAACCCGAGAAGCTCTGCGCAGTGCAGAAGCCAAGGTGATGGCACTGGGGGAGGATTCCATGCTCCTCCGCATAGGGCATTATTCCCATGTGGAAAGCGTTACCGTGGACAACAACCAACCCTACACCCGCAACGGCAAGGACGGTACCCCCATGCCCTTCGGCACCACCCGCACTCTCGCTGACGGCAGGCTGCCCTTCGGCTGGGTCATCCTGCACTTTTGCTCGCTGGAAGATTATGAAAAAGGCATACAGGAAGCCGAGATGAGCCGCCGTGCCGCCGTGACTGCACAAAGAAAACACCTGTTGGCTCTCCGCAGAAAGGCGGAGGAAAAGGCCGCCCAAGCCGCACTCCTGATCCGTGAGCAGGAGGAACGCCACCGTGCCGCCGAGCAATTGGCCGTCGAGAAACAAAAAAAGGAAGAAGAGCTTGCCCGGCGCATGGCCGAACTCTTGCCCGAAGAGGCCCGCCTGCTTAAACTGGAAACCGAGCCTTCCGAGGCCCTATCCATGGAGATATTCGCCGAAATGAAGAACTGGAGCCCCGAGTTCCGGCGTAAGGCGGCGGAGGCCCTTCAAGTCTGCTGGACTGCTTTGGGCAAGTGGAGTGGCAAGCAGTCAAAAAAACAGGAAGCCAAGATCAAGGAACTGAAGGCCCTGCTTGAATGAGAAAATTGTGCGCGAACCTGCATATCTTTTCCCACAAAAAAATAAATATTCCATTTTTCAACAAGTTACACAGAGCACGCAAAACAGGTTCGCGCATAGGAAAAAACTTGATTTCCCAACAGGATAAGGCAACGCCCTCGGGATATTCCACACTTCATCCCAAGTTCTCACGAAGGTTTGCGAAAAACGGCAGACAATAATTTGAAAACATTGGGAATAGGAGATGAAGTGTTCCATTAGACCTGATTTACAAAGGGATTATGATGAGCGGTAGTACGCCGATTACCCGACGCCCGGCTACGTTCCATTAGACCTGATTTACAAAGGGATTATGATCGATTCAAAAACTTCGTTGGAAATGGTGTTCGTCGACATGGGTTCCATTAGACCTGATTTACAAAGGGATTATGATCCGTCAAGCCTTCCTTCATATAGAAAGCCCTTTCCTTGTTCCATTAGACCTGATTTACAAAGGGATTATGATTGTAGAAAGCCTTTTCCTTAGCGTTGTAGGTCACAACGCGTTCCATTAGACCTGATTTACAAAGGGATTATGATGCTTGCGCTTTTCACCCTGAACTCGGGTGATGCTCGTAACAGTTCCATTAGACCTGATTTACAAAGGGATTATGATACGCTGAGGTCCTCAGCATAGTACCGCTCAACCGCCTTGTTCCATTAGACCTGATTTACAAAGGGATTATGATCGGGTGTTAATGTATCTCGCATGTAGAAAGACTTCTCCTTAGTTCCATTAGACCTGATTTACAAAGGGATTATGATGCGGTTCACGTTCTTGCTGTTCATGACGTCCGCAAGGGACGGTTCCATTAGACCTGATTTACAAAGGGATTATGATCTTCGTGATGCGGAGAAGAATTGATTCAAAAGATTCGTGTTCCATTAGACCTGATTTACAAAGGGATTATGATTGGCTCAACGCTACGGCGAACGCCTCAGGAGTCAGGCTTGTTCCATTAGACCTGATTTACAAAGGGATTATGATGAAAGTCTTCTCCTTAGCGTTGTAGGTCACAACGCTAAGGTGTTCCATTAGACCTGATTTACAAAGGGATTATGATCGCGGAAGAGTGGTACTTGAACCCGCCCGAGAAGACAAAGTTCCATTAGACCTGATTTACAAAGGGATTATGATCGCGTCAAGGCTTCTCTCATATAGAAAGCCTTCTCCTTGTTCCATTAGACCTGATTTACAAAGGGATTATGATCTGCGTGGGCTGTGCCATTACCTCTTTGTTATGTACTCGTTCCATTAGACCTGATTTACAAAGGGATTATGATCCCTTGGTGACGAACTCTCTAATGCTTCTCATATTCACGTTCCATTAGACCTGATTTACAAAGGGATTATGATGACGACAAGAGTGTCCTCTTGCACACCGTCACACGTCTGTTCCATTAGACCTGATTTACAAAGGGATTATGATAGTTGTCTTCACGTCCGCAATCGCGAAAAGCCCGCTCAGTTCCATTAGACCTGATTTACAAAGGGATTATGACCACGCTTCGTGATAGCGTCATATTTTGCCTGCATTTCTTCCGTTCCATTAGACCTGAGTTACAAAGGGATTATAGCGCTGAACTGTAACAGAGGAGCTCGCAAATGATTGCCTATGTCACATCTCAAGGCGCACGCATAGAAAAGGAAGGGCGGAGACTTATTGTTCACGGGAAGGACTTCCGCCACACCCTGTTTGCATCGCACATGAAACAGCTGGTGCTTTTCGGCAATGTCAACATCACGGCTCCGGCAATGTTCACACTCCTGAAGGAGGGCATCGATACCGTATTTCTTCGCGCGGATGGGCGTTATATGGGCAGGCTGGCCTGTCAGGAACCGGCCAACGCCGTCCTTCGTAAAAAGCAATTCGCCCTTTGTGACGACGTGGCCTTCCGCGTGCGCACAGGCAAGGCCATCGTCCAAGCCAAGATACTGAATCAGGCGACCTTACTCGCCCGAATCAAACGCGCTAGAAACCGACCTGCCGCCGCCAATGCTGCTGACAGACTCCGCATCTACGCCGCCGAAGCGGAACACGCCGTTTCCTGTGCAGCACTCAGAGGCATTGAGGGCAGAGCCGCTGCTCTTTATTTTCAGCATTTTCCGCTTGGCTTCATCAAGGACTGGGGATTTGAGCGGAGAGTTCGACGCCCCCCGACGGATCCGGCCAATTGTGTGCTCTCTTTCCTTTACACCATACTGGCCAATCGCTGTTATGCGGCTGTCCGCATGGCCGGACTCGATCCTCAACCTGGCATACTTCACGAACTCTCCTACGGGCGCGACAGTCTACCGCTCGATCTCATAGAAGAATTCCGGGCCATGCTGGCCGACACGCTCACATTTTCCCTCTTCAATCTGAACATGCTGGACTGGAACGATTTCCGAACCCCTCCACAGGAAGTTCCAGAGGAAACACCTCACGAAGATCAGGCTATGAAAAAACTGCTTGCCGATCCTTTGGGGGCGATGTCGCCACAACTCCTGCCCGAAGAGGACAGCCACGGGGAAAGACTAGCTCCGGTAGAACTTTCCCGTCCACAGAATCGGGCCATCCTTCTCATGAACGGAGCCATGAAAATCGTCATCTCAGCTTTCTCTAAAAAAATGGAGACTTCATTCTTCCATCCTCTGGCTGGAAAAAATATGACGTATTCCGAAGCCATCATCTATCAAGCACGTCAGCTCCGCCGTGTTATCGACGGTTCAGCCGAAGCGTACAATCCCCTTATGCTGAGATAGCCCATGCATACTGTCATCGCCTACGACATCTGTTGCAATAAAAAACGCTCACACATTTTCCGTATTCTCAAAGAACTGGGCATCAACAGCCAACGCTCCGTCTTTGAATGCGAACTCTCAGCAGAAGAAATAGGTCAGCTTCTCAACAAACTAAGCAACTTCGTCTCGCCAGAAACCGATTCTTTGCTCATCTATCCCCTGTGCGGGCGCTGTACCTCCGGTGTACATATCCTCGGGCAGGGCATTCCACTTATCCACACTGACTGGGAGGTCATCTGATGTACGAACACTATCTTATCACCTATGACATACGACACCCAGTTCGATTGCACCGGCTTGCCAAAATTGCCGAAGACTATGGATTAAGGATGCAGAAATCTGTCTTCGAAGCGAATATGACGCCTTCTGAACTGCAAAGCATGAAAAAACAGATGTGGAAAGTTATCGACCCAAGCGAAGACGGCATAAAGATATTCCGTCTGTGCCAAGCCTGTGAGGCAAAACGTACCGGCGCGGGTATCGGGCTCCCGGAATTGCCCGATGCAGCATGGCATATTTTTTGAGTGTACTCAGCCCTTTCTCCCTTTCCGCTATTGCCCCCTGCTCCTACCGGATGTAACATAACAGATATCCTTTTTTCTTTACCGCTCCGGGAGGTTTTCATGAATTTTCCATGCTATGCTCATCATATCTGTCTTGTTTCCGAGCAGACGCTTCCCAATTATTTGGGAGCGATCGTACCCGGTGCTTCCCCGAAAAAACTGCATCTGGTGGTGACCGCCCGTATGAATGAACGTGCCAACATTTTGGAAAAGGCCCTTCGCCAATGGGGATGCGATGTGGAACAATACCCCCTTGCCGCGCCTCAGCCCGACGCCATGATGGAAGTACTGGATGTCATCTATGAGAAAACCGGAACAGATGTAGCCATCAACGTCACCGGAGGCACCAAGATTATGGCCCTTACTGCCGTGGAATGGGCCAACATTCAGGACGAACGACCTTTCCTTTTCTATGTGGATACCGACAGCAAAAGAATTTTGCAGATAGGCGGAAAGCAGGAGCAGTTCCAACTGAACATGGCGCTCAAGCTCAAGGAACTGCTCAAGGTGGGGACAGGAGCTGATATCTTCGCTCAGGACAATTCTGCTCTCAGTGTAAAAGAAAGGGACTCTCTGGAACAGCTGCTACAGACTTTCCTGCAAAATAAAACCGCACTGCGGCTGTTCAACAAATGCGCCAAAGACGCAGAGGACAACCTTTACACTAAAATACCCTATAAGTGCCCTCTGGAATTTAGCCGAGCTATTTCCATTGCACAAAAAGCTGGCAAGCTTCATGTGACCTCCGACGAGATCATGTATGAATCTGAAGAAGCACGCTTCTGGTGCAACGGCGGCTGGCTGGAAGAATTCGTCAAGGCGAAGCTCTACGGAATGAAAGGTTGCGGCCTGATCGATGACTGGGCCAGCAACATCGAAATATTCAAAGAGCAAAAATCTTCTGCAAAAAACATCCGGCGTTCCCCAAATCCGCAGAATGAACTTGATGCCGCCTTCACCGTCGACAACCGTTTCTTCGTCATTGAATGCAAAACGGCAAACCTAGAAAAACACGGGGGGGTTTCCACAGCAAGCTATAAACTCGACTCTCTGAGGAAAAACCTCGGAGGTGTATTGTCGCGAGGCATGATAGTATCAGTATCGGTTAATGACCCTCGCCCGGAAGATATCCAGCGCTGTAAAGATCTGCGTATTGAACTGCTCTACGGTGCCAATGTGTTGAAACTGGAAGAAAAACTCAAAAGCTGGATACAAGATGCCAACCGCTGAACCCGCCGTCCTCATCTGTACCGTGGGCGGAAGCCCTGCGCCCATCATTCACGGTATTCACGAGCATAGCCCAGCGCATGTGCTTTTCGTCTGCTCCAGTTCCTCTGTCCTTTCCGTGGAAACGCAGATACTACCCGCGCTGGACTTCCTGCCCCAATGGAGCATCCTCCCCCTTGCCGATGAACAAGATCTACTTTCCTGTGTCACAGGTATTCGCGCAGGACTAGCAAGGACTTTGGAGAACTGGGGGCTGTCTGCCCATTCCGCCCTGCTGGGCGACTTCACTGGCGGCACAAAAGTTATGTCTGCCGCACTCGTCATGGCGCTCATGGAGTACAATGTCCAATTTACCTACATAGGAGGCGGGCAACGAACCAAAGGTGGACTAGGTATTGTTCAGGACGGTGAAGAGAGGCTCATGCAGCTGGCCAATCCGTGGCAGGTGCTGGCCTTCACACCTATTCAGCAACTGGCTGATGCCTTCAACGTCTACCAGTTCCACGAAGCAGAAAAAATTGCCCGGCTCATCGTGGAACAAGGCGTGCGGCCCAGATTCTTTTCTACGTTTGCAGAGCTTGCGCATGCCTATGCCCTCTGGGACGGCTTCCAGTATGTTGATGCGGAAAAACTCTTTGATCACGTCCTTCCGATATTAGAAAAAGAAGCTTCTCCTGAGCTGTTGGCATTTATCGAAAAAGTCAGAAGCAATAACCTTGCACTGAAAGCTGTTGCCTCCGACCTCGTGGGTTTCATGGTAGATCGCCGCCAGTGCCCGTACTATCTCCAAGACCTTGCGGCAAATGCCCTTCGTCGGGAAGAACAAGGCCGCTACGACGATGCCGTAGCCCGATTGTACTCTCTACTGGAAAAAACCGCTAAGACGGCCTTACTTTGCAACTACGGGCTGGATACCAGCTCTCTGACAATCGAAGAACTACCGCAAGATTTTCCTACAGAAAACCGTCCTATTGTCAGCCACGATGGAACGATGCAGCTTCCCCTGTTCAAAGCATATCAACTACTTGCCCATCTGAAGCATCCTCTCGGGCTAAACTTCATGGAACATCAAAGCTCACTTAAAGTTTTGCTCCAGACAAGGAACTTCTCCCTGCTTGCACATGGTTTCGAACCCGTTTCTGCAGAATCATGCGTACAGCTTAGAAATGTCGTTCTTGCATTCTTAAACACTTCCAAAGACGGGTTGACAAAATTCCCTAATCTAAATGTTGATAATTTAAAATAATGGCATCGGCTAGGGTTAGGACTCATTAATTAAGATAAAAGTTAACGGTAACAGCAAGGCAGAGAGCTGAGAAAAAGGTATGGGCACAGCGGTCATACCGAGTCGCTATACGTCGCCAGTCCTTCAGCCTGCTGAATGTATTTTCAATAATATGTCGTTGCTTATACAGCGTCTTATCAAAGGAAAATGCTCTATTTCTGGTTCGTTGGGGTGGTATGCAGACCGTCATCCCCTTGGCTCTCAGGGATTCCCGCAGCCAACTCGCGTCATAACCTCCGTCTGCCAGAAACGTACAGATAT
>OGOT01001446.1_pt1 | contig 14900 bp, 8 predicted proteins | sample 1552791 | NCBI WGS metagenome assembly OGOT01 (sample SAMEA2580160, study PRJEB22360) | human gut metagenome | biome: human gut; feature: human-associated habitat; material: faeces | place: Denmark | collected 2008/2010
CGCCAGCAAAAAGCTTCCGGTCGGCAGACTGCTGTGCAGGAGCATCGCGATACTCAGGAGTCATCCGAAGCTGTCACTTCCGTTTTCAGTCAGGGCCACAGCTGATTCCAGAGATATTTTATAAGACATTTACTATAGAAAGAACTCTTACATACAGAAAGGATTTATATAATGAAAAATAGCAAGCAAAAAAAGCCATTTCTTCTTTATACGATCATCATCATCCTCGCGCTTGTCATTCTCGCACTTGGCGGGCTGACACTCTACTCTTTTCAGGATCTTGCTTCTCTCCGTTCAAAAGTCACTGATCTCCAGAATACAGTACAGGAAATTTCTGATACATCAGCAGAACTGATCAGTCAGGCAAAGGAACTAGGTAGTCTGAACGATCAACTGGAATCCTCAAATGATTCTGAAACAGATTCCTCCGTTGATTCTTCACAGGATGTACAGGAAGAAGGGACTATTTCTCCTTCCCATTCTTCTGAGTCTTCCACTGACGAAAGTCTGAACAGTCTTCTCTCTCAGATTAAACCGCTCCTTCCTCAGAACAATGGCACCTGGTCCGTATATGTATGCAACCTTATGAAAAATACAGAAGGTGTGATTGACGATCAGCCCATGCAGGCTGCCAGTCTGATCAAACTTTTTATTATGGGTACTGTTTACGAAAATTATGAATCTCTCTCCGAAACTTATAGTGCTGATACACTGAACAGTTATTTGAATTCAATGATTACCGTAAGTGATAACGATGCGGCAAATAAACTTGTAAATATGCTTGGTGATGGCGATGATGAAGCCGGTATGCGTGCTGTGAATGCATTTTGTGCTTCTCATGGATACTCCAGCACTTCAATGGGACGTCTCCTTCTCCAGAGTAATGAATATGGTGATAATTACACTTCCGTCAGTGATTGCGGTCATTTTCTGAAAGAAATCTATCAGAGCAATGCCGGCACTGCCGAATCCACTCTTGCGCATACAGATGCAATGTATTCTCTTCTCAAAATGCAGCAGCGCAGAAATAAAATTCCTGCCAACCTTCCAGATGGAGTAAAAGTTGCCAACAAAACCGGAGAGTTGGATGATGTCGAAAATGATGCCGGAATCATTTACAATACCGCCAAAAACATCGATCTGGTTGTCTGCTTTATGTCGCAGGATCTCACCGACAGTAGTGAAGCACAGGCAGTAATCGCACAGGATTCTCGTCTGATCTATGGTTATTACAACGAATGATCATTTTTCACAGCAAAAAACCTGTCATTCCGAATTTTCGGTCTGACAGGTTTTTCTTATTCTTCTTGCTTATCTTCCTCATATGACATTTCCCAGATATCCGCAAAAACAGCAAGCGGACAATCTGTCAAAAGACACATCAGCAAAAAACATTCATATGGATTTACTATGTAGATCTCACTCATTTCGCAGCGGGCCAGGATCTCCTGGATCTCCTCCAGGAAATGGCGATATCTCGTATACGGATCATCCTCTGCCATCTCCTGAGAGATCACAAAAAACTCCAGCGTGATCAGATCGAACCGCTCCACCGGAAATTTATGGTTCAGGATATTGTTGATCCTCTGGCGGCTGAAGCGCTTCTGGCTGAAATGCTTTGCCAGAATGGATGCGGACATCTTTTTGAGATTTCCCATTTTATTAATGGGGATCCCGCTGCAGATAACCTTTTCCAGATCCGAAGCACTGATATTCTCAGGCTTCCAGATCTTTTTGCCACCGTTTTCTTCCTCATCTTCCTGATACATGGCTGCAATGATCTTCCTTGCCCGCTCCAGAAGGATCATAAATTCCTGAAAAGCCTGGCTCTTCTCTGATTTCGGATCATCATGTCTTCCTTTCAGAAAAGCCAGATATTCCAGAAGCTTTTCTTCACTGTCCAGACAAAGCCCTGTGCCATACACGATCTCTCCGGTCTTTTTTTCCACCGGAGTCATCTGTTTGTAGGTTTCTTTATATTCCTCCGCTTTATAATAGCCAAGATGATTCCGGTAACAATACCAGTAGATCACTTCTTCCGGATTATAAAAATCAAAATCCTGCTCACGAAGCACCCGGGTCAGAAAATCTGAAACATCCTCTGTACTCATCCGAAGTCCGAACCCCAGCAGAAAAACCGTTTCACGCTTCACAGATGCCTGAGTCAGCCAGTTATTCACCAGAGAACTCAACTTGGCTGATGTAGGTGACATGGATTTCGGTGTGTAGGTTTCCTTGAAGGATTCCACAACGATCTCCCTGTAGACTTCCTGCGGCACCTGGGAAAAAGGCTCCTCAAGCTCTGCACGCTCATACACATATCGTTTCAGATAGTCACCAAAGGAAACCAGTTCCATCTCCTTGTAAAGATAATGAAAAATAACATCTGCATCCTCATCCTCAAAAGAATCCAGACTGACAACCTGGCGGAACTTCTGTGCCGCCTTTCTTGTAAATTCAAAGTCCTTCACTGAATCGAAGGCAACTGTCTGTTCAAAATCAAGATCCTGCATTCGATTTCTCATCGCAAATTTTCTCCTTATCCCTTTTCTTACTCCCCGGGTTTATTACCGTCCGGTACTGTGGCGCTCTGCCCAGCGTTTGAGAATATTTTTTTCTTCATAGCCGCTGATCTGTGCAAGGACCAGTGTCACATTATCTCTGCCGCCTCTTTCCAATGCCTGTTCCAGGATCTTACCTACTTTTTCTTCTGCGGTTTCTGTCCCGTCAAGGATCTTCTGAAGCTCCTCATCAGAAAGCATGTCTGTCACTCCATCTGAACAGATCAGATACGAGCTTCCCGGCTGATAACCGATCTCCACGATAGAAGGCTCCAGTGCCATGTTTTCTTCCTGGAAGCCCAGATACTGCGTCAGCGGAGCTTTTCCCAGCATTTTTCCGCCAATCACATGATCCGTGGAAATCTGCTGGAACTTCCCCTGAAAATGACGGTAGATACGGCTATCCCCAAGGTTGCAGGCATAGATCGCCTTTTCGCTGAAAGACAAAAGTGCCATGGTTGTTCCCATGCTTCTGATACAGTTTTCATTGCTGTAGCGACATACTGCCTCATTCATATTTTCGCAGGCTCCTGTCAGAAAAACCACAGGCTCTTTTTTCAGGGTCTTTTTGTTTTCTTCATAGAAGCCTCCCAGCGCTTCCACAGCTGCAGAAGCTGCCATTTCACCGTAGCTTTCTCCGCCCATGCCGTCAAAAACAGCCAGCATTGGAAGCTGCCAGTGCTGTGTATGACCTGCCAGGATTCCGTCAACCCCCTGGTTGTGCACCGGCAGGCGCACTCCGCAGCACCAGAAATTATCCTCATTATTTGTCCGCACCTTTCCGGTGTGACATGTATACGCATAATCAATCTGATAGGCCATTCTTTTTCCTTTCGTAAAAACCCTTCGACATTACTGCTGAAGCTCCACTACAGAATTACTCCAGTATTTGTCTCCCAGTTCTACATATTTGTCGTTATCGCTCTCTTTATCATGAACCTTACCATCTGCATCGATCCATCGGATCAGAAGGCCGTCCTGATAATAAAAATACTGCTTCTCATCTCCGTCCCATACATAAGTATAAAACATCTGCTCGCCCCAGTAAAAATATTCCTCATAAACGCCATCTGCGGAACTGACGGGATATACAAGTACTTTGGCGATCTCTCCTGATCCATTATAAAAGCGCAGACGATCCCCCTCTGTACCTTCACGTCTATAGCTATCCAGAGCATTTTCTATGGTTGTCGCATGGTCACGTATCGTTTCCATTGCCTGTGCGAAACTTTTATCCGAATTGTCTGCAGTACCGAAATTTCCTTTGTTCAGAGCATCAGAATCATCGGAATCTGTATACGAAGGTTCCCCGTTATCCGCAGGTTTCCGTATCGTTCGTACCGCAAGGATCCCGCCGATCAACACAACAAGGATCCCGGCTGTTATAAGCATTCTGAAAATACCTTTCCGTTTCCTTCTGTCATCGTCATTTCCATTATTCTCTGGCACGGATCCTTCCCACTCCTGGAGATTCTGGTCACGGTCGTCTTCCAGATCTGTGATAGAGGTAACTCTGGGCTTTACAGCTCCGGTTTTTCTTATACCGGGATCTGACTGACGGGAACGTCCTGACGGATAACCGGACAGACTATCCTTTTCGGATGCTGTTTTTCCGGATGCAGATTTCTGAGGCTTCTGTATTGTGCTCTGAGCCTTTGGCGTATTCCGGGCTGCATTTTTTGCTATTTCTCCGGCTGTCGGTTTCTCCGGCTGTATGGATACCGGCACAGGATTTTTACGTGCCTGACGGATCGCATCCGTATTCAGCTGACTCGTTCTTGCCAGCTGTCTGGCTGCACCCTCCTGGAGAAACTTCGGCATGGACTTCGGAACAGGTCTTTCCTCCACTGGTTTCTGTTTCTCATGAACTCCCTGTTCTCTATTTGCTGCTCCATACCGGATTTCTTCCAGTGCTTCCCGAAATTTCTCAGGAGTCTGATATCGTTCTTTTGCATCATAAGCACAGGCTTTTAAGATAACGGAGCCGAAAGCCTCTCCTGCATCCACAGGTGGTGGCGGTGTTTCGCCTGACATCCTCCTCGTGAGTGCGTTTTCCTTATCTCTGTATGTGATCAGCTGTTTTTCAAGATTCAGAAACGGAAGCCTGTTATGATTCATCAGTTTATATAACACCAGGCCAAGTGCATAAATGTCCACTCTGCTGTCGTACTGTTCTCCCCTGTACATCTCCGGCGCCATATAGGAATAAGTTCCCTTTTTGGAAAGGGTACTCATGGTTTTTTCCAGTTCTCTGGCGATTCCAAAGTCCCCCAGCTTGAAATCCCCGAACCTGGATACAAAAATATTCTCAGGTTTGATATCCCTGTGGATGATGTGAAGCTGCCCACAGTATTCCAGTGATCTGCAAAGATCGATACCCAGCTTCATCACTTCTTTTTCTGTGAGATTTTTTCCCGCATAATATTCCATGAAGCTTGTGAGATATTCCATGCGGATAAAAATATCCCATCCGATCTCGTCCAGATATTCCATCACCTTGTAATCTTCTACAGATACAATATGGGAATTTCCCCGGAAATACTCCATGGTGCTTACTTCCTGAATGCACTCCTCCACCAGATTTTCAAAATAACCGCGGACAGATTTTTCATCACCGGATTCTGAGCGCACACTGTCCAGCTCCCCTTTACTGGCGGGGATTGTGATTATCTTAATTGCCGAGTAAAAAGAACGTCCCTTCTCAGTTCTCTGAGCTTTATACACTCTTCCAAAAGAGCCTTCCCCGATCTTGCTTACGATCTTCCATTCCGGCCACGGGGAAATTGGCAGTTCCTTGTCCATCGCAATCCCTCCTCTCTCAGAAAATCCCTGCTTATAAACAGAAATCTCCCTCCGGATTTCCGGGGGGAGATTTATTTATATTAGCAAGGTATATCGACTTATTCTTCTACCGGTGCAGTTTCCTCTGCTGTCTCTTCAACAGCAATGGTCTCTTCCTCCGGAGCAGTCTCAGTCTTCTCTTCCTCTACGGAAATTTCCTCTGTATCCTCAGGCTCCTCGGAAGCTGTTTTTACCTCCGGCATTCCTGTGTCAAGACTGATCTCACTGTAACGCTTCATACCTGTACCTGCAGGAATCAGCTTACCGATGATAACGTTCTCTTTCAGACCGATCAGCGGATCGATCTTACCTTTGATAGCAGCCTCTGTCAGGACTTTTGTTGTTTCCTGGAAGGATGCTGCTGACAGGAAGGAGTTTGTAGCAAGGGATGCTTTGGTAATACCAAGCATAACCTGTTTTCCCTCTGCCGGCTGTTTGCCCTCTGCCTCAAGTTTCTCGTTAACTTCCTCAACATCAAGGACATCAACAAGTGTTCCTGGCAGGAACTCTGTATCTCCGTTATCCTCGATACGGATCTTCTTCAGCATCTGATGAACGATAACCTCGATATGCTTATCGTTGATCTCAACACCCTGCAGACGATATACACGCTGAACCTCACGGATCATGTAATCCTGAACTGCACGCACACCCTTGATTCTCAGGATATCATGCGGATTTACACTACCTTCTGTCAGCTCATCGCCGGCCTCAAGAACCTGTCCATCAAGGACTTTGATACGAGAACCGTATGGGATCAGGTAAGTCTTGGAATCGCCTGTCTCCGGATCGTTTACGATGATCTCACGTTTCTTCTTAGTGTCGTTGATCGTGGCAACACCTGGGATCTCTGTGATGATCGCAAGACCTTTCGGCTTTCTTGCCTCGAAAAGCTCCTCGACACGAGGAAGACCCTGTGTGATATCTCCACCGGCAACACCACCGGTATGGAAAGTACGCATGGTCAGCTGTGTACCTGGCTCACCGATAGACTGTGCTGCGATGATACCAACAGACTCACCAACCTGTACCGGCTCACCGGTAGCCATGTTCGCACCATAACATTTTGCGCAGACACCAACCTTGCACTTACAGGAAAGGATGGTACGGATCTTCAGTTTGTCGATCGGTCCGCCTGTCTGGTTGCTTACGCCCTCTTTCATGATACGGGCTGCACGCTTCGGTGTGATCATGTGGTTTGCTTTAACAAGGATTTCTCCGTCTTTATTCTTAACTGTCTCACAGGAGAAACGTCCTGTGATACGCTCCTGAAGGCTCTCGATCTCTTCTTTTCCGTCCATGAATCCACGAACGACCATACCGGAGATCTCTGCTCTGTTCTCACAGCAGTCCGCCTCACGAACGATCAGATCCTGGGATACGTCAACAAGTCGTCTTGTCAGGTATCCGGAATCGGCTGTACGAAGAGCGGTATCAGAAAGACCTTTACGAGCTCCATGAGCGGACATGAAGTACTCCAGTACGTCAAGACCTTCACGGAAGTTTGACTTGATCGGGAGCTCGATGGTATGACCGGTTGTATCAGCCATCAGTCCTCGCATTCCGGCAAGCTGTTTGATCTGCTTATCGGAACCACGGGCTCCGGAGTCAGCCATCATGAAGATGTTGTTGTACTTATCAAGACCTGTAAGAAGTGCCTTTGTAAGCTCATCATCGGTCTTCTTCCAAGTATCAACAACCTCCTTGTAACGCTCTTCCTCTGTGATAAGACCACGTTTGTAGTTCTTTGTGATACGGTCAACAGTATCCTGAGCCTGCTTGATCATCTCCGGCTTCTGCGGCGGCACGGTCATATCGGAAATAGATACGGTCATGGCTGCACGTGTGGAGTATTTGTAACCCATAGCCTTAACGGAGTCAAGTACCTCGGCTGTCTTTGTTGCACCGTGAGTATTGATAACCTTTTCAAGGATCTGCTTCAGCTGTTTCTTACCTACAAGGAAATCAACCTCAAGAAGCAGTTCGTTTCCAGGTACGCTTCTGTCCACAAATCCAAGGTCCTGCGGAAGGATCTCGTTGAACAGGAAACGTCCCAGTGTGGACTGAACATTGCCGCTTAAAACAGTTCCGTCCGGCATTGTCTTATGACAATGGACAATGATCTTTGTCTGGAGTGTGATGACCTTGTTCTCATATGCAAGAATTGCCTCGTTGACACTCTTAAAGAACTTGCCCTCACCCTTGTTTCCAGGTCTTTCCTGTGTCAGGTAGTAGATACCAAGGACCATATCCTGTGAAGGAACGGCTACAGGACCACCATCTGACGGTTTCAGAAGGTTGTTCGGTGATAACAGAAGGAAACGGCACTCTGCCTGTGCTTCCTGGGAAAGCGGAAGATGTACAGCCATCTGGTCACCATCGAAGTCAGCGTTGAACGCGGTACAAACAAGCGGATGAAGCTTGATCGCCTTACCTTCTACAAGGATCGGCTCGAATGCCTGGATACCCAGACGATGCAGTGTAGGTGCACGGTTCAGCATAACCGGATGCTCCTTAATGACGTCCTCAAGGACATCCCATACTGCCGGCTCAAGCTTCTCTACCATTTTCTTGGCATTTTTGATGTTGTGGGAAGTTCCGTTGGCAACAAGCTCTTTCATAACGAAAGGTTTGAACAGCTCAATGGCCATTTCTTTCGGAAGACCACACTGATAAATCTTAAGTTCCGGTCCTACGACGATAACGGAACGTCCGGAATAGTCAACTCGTTTACCGAGAAGGTTCTGACGGAAACGTCCGGATTTACCCTTCAGCATATCGGAAAGGGATTTCAGAGCTCTGTTTCCAGGGCCTGTTACAGGACGTCCACGGCGTCCGTTATCGATCAGGGCATCTACAGCCTCCTGCAGCATACGCTTCTCGTTGCGGACAATGATATCCGGAGCACCAAGCTCCAGAAGTCTTTTCAGACGGTTGTTTCTGTTGATGATCCTTCTGTAAAGATCATTCAGGTCAGATGTTGCAAAACGTCCTCCGTCCAGCTGTACCATAGGACGAAGATCCGGCGGGATAACCGGGATAACGGTCATGATCATCCACTCAGGACGGTTGCCGGACTCACGGAAGGACTCCACAACCTCAAGACGTTTGATGATCCTTGCACGCTTCTGGCCTGTTGCGTCCACAAGCTCTGCCTTCAGTTCTTCGGAATCCTTTTCAAGATCGATAGCCTGAAGGAGCTCCATGATGGACTCGGCACCCATACCTACACGGAATCCTTCTCCGTAAGACTCACGTGCTTCCTGGTACTCACGCTCGGTGAGTACCTGTTTGTACATAAGTCCGGAATCTGCAGGATCCAGAACGATATAGTTAGCAAAGTAAAGCACTTTCTCCAGTGTTCTCGGAGAAATATCAAGGATCAGACCCATACGGGACGGAATTCCTTTAAAGTACCAGATATGAGACACCGGAGCTGCAAGCTCGATGTGTCCCATACGCTCTCTACGAACGGCAGATTTGGTTACTTCAACACCGCATCTGTCGCAGACAACGCCTTTATAGCGAATTTTTTTGTACTTTCCACAGTGGCACTCCCAGTCCTTGCTCGGTCCGAAAATCCTTTCACAGAAAAGACCATCCTTCTCAGGCTTCAAGGTTCTGTAGTTGATCGTTTCAGGTTTTAAAACCTCACCGTGTGACCACTCTCTGATCTTCTCAGGGGACGCCAGTCCGATCTTGATGGCATCGAAAGTCATTGGCTGATATGTTTCATTTGATGTGGTTGATTCTGCCATGTATTCTTTCCCCTTTCTACTCGTTGTCTTCATCATCGTAGGACTCGTCGAAGTCAATGAAATCATCATCGTCTTCCTCATCCTCTTCAACATCTACAAGTTCTTCACCTTCGAATTCCTGTTTGGTGTAACCATGTTTTCCGAAGGACTCTTCTTCTCTGTGATGTCTGCTGTCACCTTCGATTACAGAACGAAGGTCTGTATCACCATAATCTACTGTTTCCAGCAGATGTACTTCTGTATTGTCATCTCTGAGGACTTTGACATCCAGACCCAGAGACTGAAGTTCTTTCAGAAGAACTTTGAAGGACTCAGGGATACCTGGTTCAGGAATATTGTCGCCCTTGATGATTGCTTCATAAGTCTTAACACGTCCAACAACGTCATCGGACTTAACTGTCAGGATTTCCTGCAGTGTATACGAAGCACCATATGCCTCCAGAGCCCAAACCTCCATCTCACCGAAACGCTGTCCACCAAACTGAGCTTTACCACCCAGAGGCTGCTGTGTAACAAGTGAGTAAGGACCTGTAGAACGCGCATGGATCTTATCATCTACAAGATGGTGAAGTTTCAGGTAGTGCATGTGTCCGATTGTTACCGGACTGTCGAAATACTCACCTGTACGTCCGTCTCTCAAACGCACTTTACCGTCTCTTGAGAGCGGAACGCCTTTCCAAAGGTTTCTGTGTTCTCTATTGTCAGACAGGTACTGCAATACTTCCGGAAGAAGCTCCTGTCCATGCTTTTTCTCAAACTCTTCCCACTCAAGATTGACATAATCATTTGCCAGATCAAGAGTATCCATAATGTCGATCTCGTTTGCTCCGTCAAAGACAGGCGTAGAAATGTTAAATCCAAGAGCTTTCGCCGCAAGACTCAAGTGGATCTCAAGCACCTGTCCGATATTCATACGAGACGGCACACCAAGCGGATTCAAAACAATATCCAGCGGGCGCCCGTTCGGAAGAAACGGCATATCCTCTACCGGAAGCACACGGGAAACGACACCCTTGTTACCGTGACGTCCGGCCATCTTATCTCCTACAGATATCTTTCTCTTCTGCGCGATGTAAATTCTGACCGCCTGATTTACCCCGGGTGAAAGCTCGTCGCCGTTTTCTCTTGTAAATACTTTCGCATCTACAACGATACCATACTCACCGTGCGGCACTTTCAAGGATGTATCTCTTACTTCACGGGCTTTCTCTCCGAAAATCGCACGGAGAAGTCTCTCCTCAGCCGTAAGCTCTGTCTCTCCTTTCGGAGTTACTTTTCCGACGAGAATATCTCCGGCGCGCACTTCCGCACCGATACGGATGATTCCTCTCTCATCAAGGTCTTTCAACGCATCATCGCCGACGCCCGGAATATCTCTCGTGATCTCTTCAGGTCCGAGTTTTGTATCTCTTGCCTCTGCCTCATATTCTTCGATATGAACAGAAGTATAAACATCATCCTGTACAAGTCTCTCACTCAGAAGAACAGCATCCTCGTAGTTATAACCTTCCCATGTCATAAAACCGATGAGCGGGTTCTTACCAAGAGCCATCTCTCCGCCTGATGTAGACGGTCCATCTGCAATAACCTGTCCTGCCGCAACAACGTCGCCTTTATTAACGATCGGACGCTGATTGTAACAGTTACTCTGGTTGCTTCGCTGGAATTTTGTCAGCTTATAAGATGTCTTCTTGCCGTCTTCTTCGCGGACAACGATCTCTTTTGACGTAGAGCTTTCTACTGTTCCCGCCCGTTCTGCGACAACACATACTCCCGAGTCAACGGCAGCTTTTACTTCCATACCCGTACCGACTACCGGAGCCTCTGTCGTCAGAAGCGGAACTGCCTGACGCTGCATGTTCGATCCCATAAGAGCACGGTTGGCATCGTCGTTTTCAAGGAACGGAATCAGAGCCGTAGCGACTGAGAATACCATCTTCGGAGAAACATCCATGTAATCGAACTTGCTTCTCTCGTATTCCTGTGTTTCCTCTCTGTAACGACCGGATACATTTTTATGAATAAAGTGGCCTTCTTCATCAAGCGGTGTATTCGCCTGTGCCACATGATAATTGTCTTCTTCGTCAGCTGTCATATAAACAACTTTTTCTGTAACGACCGGATTTTCCGGATCAGACTTATCAATCCAACGATATGGCGCTTCAACAAATCCATACTGATTAATTCGCGCATATGTTGCCAAAGAGTTGATCAGACCGATGTTCGGACCTTCAGGCGTCTCGATCGGACACATTCTTCCATAGTGTGAATAATGTACGTCTCGAACCTCGAATCCGGCGCGATCTCTGGAAAGACCTCCCGGTCCAAGTGCGGAAAGACGTCTCTTATGTGTCAACTCTCCAAGCGGGTTGTTCTGATCCATAAACTGAGACAACTGAGAAGAACCGAAGAACTCTTTCACCGCTGCCGTCACCGGTTTGATATTGATCAGTGACTGCGGGGAAATTCCTTCCTGATCCTGTGTCGTCATACGCTCACGGACAACTCTTTCTAATCTTGAAAGACCGATTCTGTACTGATTCTGGAGCAATTCTCCTACTGCGCGGATACGGCGGTTACCCAAATGGTCAATGTCATCATCCGTTCCCATGCCATATTCAAGATGCATATTATAGTTGATGGACGCGAGGATGTCCTCTTTTGTAATATGCTTCGGGATCAAATCGTGAATGTCACGTTTGATCAACGCTTTCATCTCTTCGATGTCTCCTGCGGACTCTTCGATAATTCCCGCCAAAACCGGATAATATACCTGCTCCGTAACACCTACTTCTTCAGGATCGATATCTGTAACAGCCTGAAAATCTACCATCATATTAGAAAGGATCTTGATGTTTCTCTCTTCATCTTCACCTTCTACCCACAGATAAGGAACGGCATTGTTCTGGATCTTATCTGCAAGTTCACGAGTAATCTTCGTACCTTTTTCAGCAACTATCTCTCCCGTAAGCTGACTCACCGCATCCTCTGCAAGTATGCAGCCTGCAATACGGTTTTTCAGCATCAGTTTCTTATTGAATTTATAACGTCCAACCTTTGCGAGATCATATCTTCTCGGATCAAAGAACATGCTGTTGATCAGACTTTCCGCGCTGTCTACTGCAAGCGGCTCGCCCGGGCGGATCTTCTTGTACAGTTCCAAAAGACCTTCCTGATAACTCTCCGCAGTGTCCTTTGTAAAGCTTGCAAGGATCTTCGGCTCTTCACCGAAAAGATCAACAATCTCTGCATTCGTTCCGATACCAAGTGCACGGATCAGCACTGTGATCGGAACTTTTCTTGTACGATCGACGCGCACATAAAAAACGTCGTTGGAGTCTGTCTCATATTCAAGCCATGCGCCTCGGTTTGGGATCACTGTAGATGAGTACAGTTTCTTTCCGAGTTTATCATGAGCAATGCCATAATAAATTCCCGGAGAACGCACGAGCTGACTGACGATAACACGCTCTGCACCGTTGATAACAAATGTACCCGTCTTTGTCATCAGCGGAAGATCTCCCATAAAAATCTCATGCTCGTTAATCTCATCAGTCTCTTTATTGTGGAGACGGACTCTCACTTTTAAGGGAGCAGCATAAGTCGCATCGCGCTCTTTACACTCATCGATCGTATATTTCACATCGTCCTCGCAAAGTGTGAAATCTACGAATTCCAGACTTAAGTGTCCGCTGTAATCAGCGATCGGGGAAATATCGTCGAACACCTCTTTGAGTCCTTCGTCAAGAAACCATTGATAGGAATCTTTTTGAACTTCAATGAGGTTAGGCATCTCCAATACTTCTTTCTGCCGTGAGTAACTCATGCGGAAACTTTTTCCGGTTTTAATGGGACGGATTCTGTTTTTCTCCATTGACGTTTCACTCCTCTATCATTTTTTCAATCATTCCTCTTTCGTTGTCCGCATCTCCTTTGTCGGACAACATCGAATGACCTGAATCTTTACAAACGGGACTTCTCTTGCATCTCAATTATTCCCGTTATCGTGGCAGTCGCCAAAACACCGTATAAACAGAGATTTTGGCACGTTGCTTCGCGTAAATGAAAAGAGCCTTGTAATAGTAATAACGCTTCTAATACGGCATACCTTTCCATAATAGTGCATTTTTAACTATAACACAAAGCTCTTTTCGTTGTCAATAACATTTCCCATTTTTTTCTTGACATTTTTCTTCATATATGATATTATGCGTCACTTTTCGACAAACGGCGATGTTTAACGTAAACGCACAACAAAGACAAAAGAACCGCAGAAGCATTTTATCTTCTGCGGTTGATTTTCTTAAGACCGTCTTACTTAAAGACGTTCATAAAGTTATCGGAAACTCCGATTATTTCATGCTAACTTCTGCACCTTCTGCCTCAAGTTTAGCTTTGATCTCCTCAGCCTCTGCTTTGGAAACACCCTCTTTGAGTGTCTTCGGAGCGTTGTCAACAAGCTCTTTTGCTTCTTTCAGTCCAAGACCTGTGATCTCGCGAACTGCTTTGATAACTTTAACTTTGGAAGCTCCTGCAGATACGAGTTCTACGTCAAACTCATCTTTTTCTTCTGCTGCTGCGCCACCGTCTGCTGCTGCTGCAACTACAACGCCTGCTGCTGCAGATACACCAAACTCTTCTTCACATGCTTTTACTAATTCATTTAACTCTAATACTGATAACTCTTTGATCGCTTCGATCATTTCAGCTGTTGTCATTTTAGCCATTTTTGATATCCTCCATTTTTAAATTTACTCTGCCGGACTCTTCTTCTGATCTCCGGTTCAGATTTTGTTCCTTTTTACATTGCGCCGCATATCCGGCACATCTGTATTTTACTCCTCTGCTGCCGCTTCTTCGGCCGGAGCCTCTGTTGCTGCCTCGCCGTCTTTCTCAGCGATCTGTTTAATAACACGAGCAAAGTTTGTAATCGGTGACTGCAAGCTTCCGAGCAATTTGGAGAGAAGTACCTCTCTTGACGGAATCTTAGCCAGTTCATTCAATCCGGCTACATCATATACAGTTCCTTCAATTACACCGGCTTTCATCTCAAGTTTGTCTGCTGTCTTAGCAAACTCTGCAAGAATTCTGGCCGGAGCTGTCGCATCTTCCTTAGATACGCAAAGTGCGCTCGGTCCTTCTAAATACTCATCCAGACCCGCGAACTCTGTTCCTTCAAATGCTCTCTTCATCATTGTGTTCTTACATACTTTGTAAGTAACGCCGGCTTCTCTGAGCTTTTTACGAAGCTCTGTATCCTGTGCTACTGTAAGTCCACGGTAGTCAACGATAACTACAGACTGAGCATCTTTGATGTCTTCTGCGATAGCTGCTACGATCGGTTGTTTTAATTCAACTTTTGCCACGTCCAGGTGCACCTCCTTATAGATTTTAAATGACTGCGTCCTGAGACCTTCAATCATCGGAAGCGCCGAAAGGCACATCCCGGGATTGCAGGCGATTACCAACATCCCGGGCAACCCCGAACTTTGGCTCGTCGCCTATACAAAAAACCTCTGCGACAGAAGACACAGAGGTTTACAAATGTTCTTTTTAAAAAGAATTCGTATCTTCCTCGGCAGGCGTTCTCAACCTTATGCCTAACGGCACCTGCTGTCTTCGGCAGTCAATTACTTTTATAAAATATCACTACTCATCCAAATTGTCAAGCACTTTTTTCACATATGTTATTAACTTGTGATAATGTCTCCTTAAGATTCACTTGAGGTTTTGTCTCTTT
>OGOT01001450.1_pt1 | contig 14880 bp, 8 predicted proteins | sample 1552791 | NCBI WGS metagenome assembly OGOT01 (sample SAMEA2580160, study PRJEB22360) | human gut metagenome | biome: human gut; feature: human-associated habitat; material: faeces | place: Denmark | collected 2008/2010
CAGTGCCGAAGTGATAGCAACCGATTATGAAGGAATGATTCGTGAAGGTGAAGAACTCGCCGCGCTCAATCCGCATATTGTAGTAAAAGTCCCCTGTATTGCCGATGGCATTAAAGCGATCAAACATTTCACGGAAAAGGGAATCCGTACTAACTGTACATTAGTCTTTTCAGTAGGACAGGCATTACTGGCAGCTAAAGCCGGAGCTACCTATGTTTCGCCTTTTGTCGGTCGTCTGGACGATATTTGTGAAGATGGAGTAGGGCTTGTGGGAGATATTGTACGTATGTATCGTACCTATGATTACAAGACACAAGTGCTCGCTGCTTCTATCCGCAATACGAAACATATTATCGAATGTGTGGAAGTGGGAGCGGACGTTGCTACTTGTCCGTTGAGTGCTATCAAGGGTTTATTGAATCATCCGTTGACGGATTCGGGATTGAAGAAGTTTCTGGAAGACTATAAAAAAGTCAATGGTTAAGTAAGTAATGAAACTTGCAGTATATTAAAATTTTTAGGCACGGATTATTTGCTCAGGTCTTAGAATTCCGTGCCTAAAGAATATTTGTTTTTTCGGGTAGCTGCTCATTACTCTTTTTTCCGTTCCTGTTTTCTCTTCTCCTTATATTGAGTTGGCGTTTCTCCTGTATATTGTTTGAAAGCCGTACTGAAATAGCGTGAAGTAGTGAAGCCGACCTTCTCGGCAATTTCCGTGAACGACATGTCCGTACTGGTGATTAATGTGATCGCTTTCTCCATCCGGAATTTATTAATGTAATCATTGGCTCCCATATCGGTCAGAGCTTTTAGCTTATTGTAAAGGGAAGCCCGGCTCATACCTATCTCCTTGCAGATAAAAGTGACGTCCAGATTGCTGCTATCCAGATGTTCCTGAATAATTTTATTCAGTTTCAGCAGAAATGTTTCATCTGCTTGGCTGAAAGTGCTCTCTTCCGGCGCAGGGACTAATCCTGTATTCAAATATCTTTTCTTGATAGATTCGCGGTTTTTCAATCGGTTGCGAATGATTTCCATTAGCATTTCTATCTCAAAGGGCTTAGTCAGATAAGCGTCCGCCCCATTCTTGTAGCCACTCAACTGACTTTGTTTATCATCTCTTGCTGTCAGCAGAATGATAGGAATGTGACTGATCGTAATATCTTCCTTTATATTTTTGCAAAGTTCATATCCATTCATTCTCGGCATCATCACGTCACTGACGATAATATCCGGAGCATGATTTCTGGTCAGTTGAAGGGCTTCCACACCATCGGAAGCAATCACTACCCGTTTGAAATATTCTCCCAGTGACTTTTTCAGAAAATCCGTCAAATCCGGATTGTCATCCACCACTAGAATACTGTAAGGACTCGTATCGAACGTATTTTCCTCCGGTAACTGTTCTTTGCTATCATCGTTCATCAATTCGTTCAGATATGCCTTCGGCTGACAGACGATCTCTTCCGATTGTTGTCTCAAGGGTAGTTCAAAGAAGAATGTTGCACCAGCTTCCTGATTATCCCGTGCACCGATGGAGCCTCCGTGTAGTTCTACCAGAATCCTGGAATAAGATAATCCGATACCTGTGCCGCTTTGCTCTCCTGTACCTTGATAGAAACGGGTGAAGAGTTTTTGTGTATTTACTTGTTTCAATCCGTTTCCCCGGTCAATGATGGAGATACGTACGCTATTTTTCTCGGAAAGCAACTCCGATGTAATTGTTATTTCTGCATCTTGTGGACTGTGTTTCAAGGCATTGATAAGCAGATTGCTTAGAATAATCTCACACTTATCTTTATCGAAACTTACAGTATTGACCTGTGGGTCAAGCTGATAGCGGATACGGACGTTTTTAGCTTCACCTTCGCTGACGAAATCTTGGGATACATGTTCAATCCATTGATTGAGAGCATACGGCTGTATCTGCAATTTACTTTCCCCAACCTCCATTTTGCGTACATCGAGTACCATATTAATAAGGTTTTTCATTCGCTGTGACTGGCGATAGATTGCTTTTATAGGTAAATATTGTGTATCTTCGGCAGAAAGCGATTTCAGTATCCGGCTAAGCGGTGCGTGTATGAGCGTTAAAGGTGTGCGCAGCTCATGACTGATATTAATAAGGAAACGTACTTTTTCTTCATATACCTGTTGTTCATGTTCCTTCATTGCCCATTTCAGTTTTTCTTCCTTACGCTTTAGAGTTCTTCGGAAAGTTTCAATAATAGCGGCAGCAGTAAGAACGGTACAGCTAAGAATAAACCACCATGTCCGATACCAGGGAGGGAGAATGGTTAGTTCCAGTACTTCCTGACTGGGAATCCAACTGCCATCTTTAGCTGTACATGAAGCCATAATCTTATAACTTCCCGGAGGAAGTGAACGTATAGCCAGTTCGGGATTGTACGATTCGATTTGCTGGTCATTCAGCCCTTCTATCTGGTATCTGTACACTTTCTGTCGGAAAATGTCCTTCTCTTTCGACATGATCCGGATAGTGATATTACTGTTCCAGGGAGCGGAGATCCCTGTTGGTCGATTGGTTAATTCGTTATTCACGGATTCTCCATTGATGATGACATCAGATAATTGGAGTTGGGGAAGTTCAGAAGTTGTTAATGGTATTTTGCAGTTAATGTGCAGTAAACCTTTTACTCCACCCATATAGACGTCTCCCTGCATACTTAACAGGCGGGGTTTGGAAAGATATTCGTTCTGGATTACGCCGTCTGATTCGCCGAATAGAACGAACTTTTTTTCTTTGATAAGCCAAGCGAAAAGCATGCTGTCAGCTCCTATCCATACTTTTCCTTGCTGGTCGCATACGATCAAAGTGATTTCACTAAATAGAGAGGTCGGGATCGGAGTCTGTATTTTGGTGGCGGGATTGTAGTGTACCAATCCGTAATTGTTCCCAATCCAGAAGTTTCCCTCTTCGTCTCTTGAAACGGAGTTGATGGTCGTGTCTTTCCAGCATCTGTATAGGGCTTTCAGCCGGTTTGTATGGTTGTCCAGTTCATATATGTGCTTCGTATCATTTAGATAAGTGGTGTTCCTATAATTGCCGATTGGCAGGAGAGCACCGATAATATCTTGTTCTTCCTGTTCTATAGCGGTACTGAAAGTACGTGTATTCAAATCATATATATAGATATGTTCTCCAAGGAACAGAATGCTGTGATGAGTGTTCCGGAGTAGATTTACAGCCTTGCCTCGATTGCATAAGAGTGCTGTTGTTTCAGCGTCGACAATGGTGAAAGGTTGTTTTTCTCCAGTTGCCGGATTGAAAATAAATACTCCTTGTGAGAAAATAGAAATTAATAATTTACCGGGAGTAAACTGACAGATAGAGGCAACTTTGTCTTCCCAGGTTGAGGGATAATGAGTAAATTTCTCTGTGAGCGGATTAAAGTTGTTGATACCTCCTCCGTCCGTGCCTACCCAGATTTGATCTTGAGATTCCTGGAAAAGACTTAGAACGGTATTGTTGCTAAGTCCCCGGTCGTTGCCGGGTGGTACGTCTGTATATGTTTTCATGGAAACTTCCCGGATGCTGATTAGTCCGTTGCGGATGCTGCCTGCCCATATATTGTTGTTGTAGTCGTTGTATAGGCATAAGATAGAGTTGGCGGGAAGTGAATAGTTGTCACTTCCGGGCACATGTTCCAGCAGAGAAAAATGTCCGGTTTCCGGGTCGAGAATATTAATGCCTCCTCCGTCTGTTCCAATCCAGATTTCTCCTTCCCGTTCGGCGAGACTTAGTACAACATTGTTACTTAGAGAAGAGTTGTGGGTAGTATATGTAGCCAGTAGTTTACCGTCGTGTGTCAGGCAGTTCAGCCCTCCGTTGTAAGGGGCTACCCAGATTCTTTTTTGTGAGTCTATGAGTACGTTCATTATTTCCTTTCCGCAATCGAAAGGAGGACGGCGGCATTTTCCGGTATTCAGGTCGAGCAGGAGTAGTCCTTGCCAGCGACTACAACAAAGTAATGTTCGTTTATCCCATAGACTTAGCAGAGTCACATTATAATTGGGCTCTAGGTCAAACGTTTGCAGGAGGCGGAAAGTGGCATCCTGATAATTATAGAAAAAGATTTTATTTTTCGAACCGAATAACACTCCATCATCAGTCAGGCAGACGGAATAGGCGATGATATTATTTCCTGTTTCATCAGTCGGTATAAGAAAGTCATCGCTTTGCCGCTGATAACGTGCCACTCCCTTATCTGTCAGAATCCATATATTGTTTTGTACATCTTCTATCAGCTGGTAGATTAAATTGTGAGGAATGGAATGAGGGTTGTTTGACTGATGGACATACTTTTTAAGTTCATGTCCGTCATATCGTCCCAGTCCGGAGCGGGTTCCAATCCATACAAAACCTTGTTCATCCGTTAAGATGCATCGTACGGTAGAAGGCAGTCCGTCTTTTAGTGAGATTTGCTTATAGTAATAATGACCGGCTTGAAGAGGGGAGATGCCGATAAACAGTGCGATAAATGCGATGCATAGTAGTAAAAAGGTCTTTCTTCTCATGAGATTAGGTCAGTTAAACTAAAACAAAGATAATACATTCGGATGAATGTTTGTTGAAAAGCAAACTTATTTTGTATTCCTTCAGGTAAAAGAGTTATATATAGTTGCTTTTTTCTATTTAATTTTGTATCTTTAAAGCTTTCCGTCCTTCTAAAGATAAGTTGTCCCCTTGTAATGGGATAATAGTCATCTTATAGGGTGCTATTTATCACTTTACAAAATGATTATTGTCACCTTATAAGGGGATGACTACTCGACTGCATAAACTATTATAAATTTCTGTACTGAAAATCTTTAATCTCTGCACTGAAAATCCTTGAATACAATGAGAATTGCTAATTCTTCATCTTATATTCATAGGGAGCCATTCCAACAACTTTTTTAAATAACCGGCTTATTGGAAGTAAAGGCCTGTACACAGCAGATTAGGTAAAGTAGCCGGTTTTTATCAGCGGGAAGATAGTATTATTTAGCTAGATTCTCTATCTTTGCTCGAAAATATACGACTATGATTACCGAAGAACTACAGAAACTTTATCAGTCATATACGGGCGTTCCCGCTGAAAACATAACAGAATTACCGTCTTCCGGTTCCAACCGCCGTTATTTTCGGCTGACGGGTATAGAAACATTGATTGGAGTTTACGGAGCTTCTATCGATGAGAATGAAGCATTTCTTTATATGGCAGGACACTTCCACAAATGTGGACTGCCTGTTCCCGAAGTGCGCATCGTTTCGGAAGATAAGACCTATTATTTGCAGGAGGATTTGGGCGATACTCTGTTGTTCCATGCCATAGAGAAAGGACGTGCTACCAGCGTCTTTTCAGAAGAGGAAAAAGAGTTGCTTCGCAAAACGATTCGTTTGCTTCCTGCCATTCAGTTTGCCGGGGCCGATGGATTTGATTTTTCCCGTTGTTATCCTCAACCGGAGTTCAATCAACGCTCCATTCTGTGGGATTTGAATTACTTTAAATATTGCTTCCTGAAAGCTACCGGTATGGAGTTTCAGGAAGATAAACTGGAAGATGATTTCCAGAAAATGAGCGATGTCTTGCTTCGCAGTTCTTCCGCTACTTTCATGTATCGTGATTTTCAGAGCCGTAATGTGATGATAAAAGACGGCGAACCGTGGTTTATCGACTTTCAGGGCGGACGCAAAGGCCCGTTCTATTATGACATAGCCTCTTTCCTGTGGCAAGCGAAAGCGAAATATCCCGATAGTCTTCGTAAAGAACTGCTGCAAGAGTATATGGAAGCTCTTCGCAAATACCAACCGATTGACGAATCCTATTTTTATAGCCAGCTTCGTCACTTTGTCCTTTTCCGTACGCTGCAAGTGCTGGGAGCTTATGGTTTCCGTGGTTACTTTGAAAAGAAACCGCATTTTATCCAAAGTGTTCCTTATGCCATCGAAAACCTGCGTGAATTGTTGAAAGAAGAATATCCGGAATATCCGTATCTCTGTAACGTTTTGCGAGAGCTTACCGGACTGAAACAATTTACGGACGATCTGAAAAAGCGGCAGTTAACCGTCAAAGTAATGAGTTTTGCCTATAAGAAAGGAATTCCTGATGACTCTACCGGCAATGGAGGAGGTTATGTATTCGACTGTCGCGCCGTGAATAATCCCGGTAAGTATGAGCGTTACAAACCTTTCACCGGACTGGATGAACCTGTAATCACTTTCTTGGAAGAAGATGGAGAAATACTCCGTTTCCTCGATCATGTCTATGCTTTGGTGGATGCCTCCGTGCAACGTTATATGGAACGCGGATTCAGCAATTTGTCCGTCTGCTTCGGTTGCACCGGCGGACAGCATCGTTCTGTTTATTCTGCCCAGCATCTGGCAGAGCACCTGAATCAGAAATTTGGTGTGAAAGTCGAACTGGTGCATCGGGAACAGAATATCGAACATACGTTTGAGGCAACAATCTAAGAAGAGTAAATATTAAAGAAGAAAGTAACCGAAAGAATGAAAGCAATGATATTTGCAGCCGGTTTGGGTAGCCGGCTGAAGCCGCTCACCGATACCATGCCGAAGGCTTTGGTTCCCATAGCCGGACATCCGATGTTGGAACATGTGATCTTAAAACTGAAAGCTGCCGGATTCACAGAAATAGTGATTAATATCCATCATTTTGGCGAACAAATACTTGATTTCTTAGAAGCCAATGAGAATTTTGGGCTTATCATACATATTTCCGATGAACGCGATCTGTTGCTCGACACCGGTGGGGGAATTAAGAAAGCCCGTTCTTTCTTTGAAAACTCCGATGAGCCTTTCCTGATACACAATGTCGATATTCTTTCAGACGTGAATCTGAAAGAATTATATGACTACCATTTACGAAGCGGTGCTGTTGCCACTTTACTGGCCAGCCAACGTAAAACCTCCCGCTATCTTCTTTTTGATACAGATAAGAGACTTTGCGGATGGATAAACAAGGATACGGAACAAGTGAAACCGGAAGGTTTTCAGTATGATTCTTCCCTTTATCAAGAATATGCATTCAGTGGCATCCATGTACTTTCGCCCGCCATTTTTCAATGGATGACCTCTCCCTCATGGGATGGAAAATTCTCTATCATGGATTTCTATCTTGCCACTTGCCGGCAAGTAAACTATGGTGGTTACTTGACAGAAAAGTTGCATCTGATTGATATAGGCAAACCGGAAACATTAGCGAAAGCAGAAGGCTTCTTATACCAAAATGCGAAATAAAGATACTGAAAGAGGCTAAAAGGCCTCTTTCTTTCTATGTAACAAAATATTAAAGTAACTTTGCTTGGATAAACAATCAATATTGTAATACTATACAAATTTTGCTGCATGGAACAGACTTTGGTAAATGGGATAGCTGATAACTTATTGCATAATATCTTTAATGACTTGTCTGTAGGCTTGGAATTGTATGATAAGGACGGTCTCATGATAGATGTCAATTATTCACGGTTGAGATCAATGGGGATAAAAGACAAAAAGGATATTTTGGGCTATAATCTATTCAACTACACCAGTTTCTCTGATGAAATCAAGGAACAGATCAGAAAAGGAGAAACAGTGCGTTTCATGGCAAAATATGATTTTGATGACTTGTGCCGTCTTTTTCCTACTAATCTGTCCGGTATAAAATTCTTCGAGATTACCGTTTCTTTTGTACATAATGATAAGTCTGAAATTACCAATTATATGGTGATAACTCAAGATATCACCGAACGTGTTTTGTGGCAAAACAAATATGATAATCTTTACGAAGAGGTTGTGCGTTCGAAAAAAGAACTTCTTGAGAGCGAACAAAGAATGATCCATTTGATTCGTCAGAATGAATTGGTATTGAACAATATTAATTCGGGATTGGCATATATTGCGAACGACTATATCGTACAATGGGAGAATATCTCGCTTTGTAGTAAAAGCCTTTCTTATGAGGCTTACAAAAAAGGAGAACCTTGCTATCTGACAGCCCATAATCGCACCACTCCTTGTGAGAATTGTGTGATGCAACGTGCCCGGAAATCCGGTCAGGTAGAGTCTATCTTGTTTAATCTGGATAACAAGCATGTCATAGAAGTCTTTGCTACTCCCATATTTAATGAACAGGGAGATGTTGACGGTGTCGTGATTCGTGTAGATGATGTTACCGAGCGGCAGCACATGATTGGTGAACTTGAAAAGGCAAGGAGCCGCGCTGAACAATCCGATAAGTTGAAATCCGCCTTTCTGGCAAATATGAGCCATGAAATTCGTACACCGTTAAATGCTATCGTTGGTTTTTCCGACTTATTGATGGTGACGGAAGATCAAGAAGAAAAAGAAGAATTTATTCAGATTATCAATGCCAACAATGAGTTGCTTTTGAAGCTGATTAACGACATACTGGATCTTTCGAAAATAGAAGCCGGCTCGGTAGAACTGAAATACGAAAATTTTGATTTGGCTGTTTATTTCAACGAATTAGCTGCTTCGATGCATCGTCGTGTAGTAAATCCGCAGGTTCGGTTAGTTCCCGTGAATCCTTATGAAACTTGTACCGTTCGTTTGGATAAAAACCGGTTAGCGCAGATTCTCACTAACTTTGTAACTAATGCTATCAAATATACCTCCAAAGGAATGATTGAAATGGGGTATGAAAAGATAGACGGAAATATTCGTCTTTACGTTCGCGATACAGGTATTGGTATACCGGAAGATAAAAAAGACAAGGTGTTCCATCGTTTTGAGAAACTGGATGAATTTGCACAGGGAACCGGATTGGGACTGTCTATTTGTAAAGCCATCGTTGAGGCTTGCAGGGGAGAGATAGGCTTTGAGTCGGAATTTGATAAAGGGTCTTTGTTTTGGGCGGTTTTGCCATGCCAGTTTAAGTCAGTTGGCAGCGAATCGACTTCTTCACGTCGGAATAATGAGAAGGATGCAGATAAAGAAAATGTTCTTGACTCCGAAGAAACAAAGAAAGTACCTAAAAGAGTACTGGTCGTTGAAGATATACAAAGTAACTTCTTTTTGGTATCTTCTATCTTGAAAAACAAATGCCAGTTGTTACACGCACCGAATGGACTGGAGGCAGTTGAGATTGTCCGTACCCAATCGGTGGATTTGGTACTGATGGATATGAAGATGCCTGTAATGGACGGGCGTACTGCAACCTCGGAGATCCGGAAGTTCAATGCTGAAATTCCGATTATCGCCCTGACTGCTCATGCCTTTGATGCCGACCGGGTAGCTGCGTTGAAAGCTGGTTGTGATGATTATCTGGTGAAGCCGATCAATGGTGCGAAGTTGATGCAGACGCTGAAAGAGTATGGTTGTTGAAAGGATGGGATTAAAAATATGCTGATCTGAAAAAGGGTATATTCTATTCTTTCAGTTTTTAATATATCAGTCACTTGTTTGTGGTGAAGGAAAAAACGCTCTGCATTTTGGATGAAAGAATGTAGGGCTGTTTGTTATCCTGGATAATTCCTGTCTAAAAATAAATAATTCCTCTGTATTGCTATCTATATGCTTACTGTTTGCCCGTATGTAGTTTGTTTTATCATTCTTATTTTGCGCGCATGTGATGATGAACTAGCCTATAAACGGGCTTTTCCGAGGGCTTTTATAACTTGGTCGGTGAGTATGGAAGGCTTTCTCGGTGAGGAAGGATGTGTTCCTCACCGAGGAATGGCTTATTGCTCACCGAGGAAAATCATTTATTTCTTTAAAGAAAACGCATATTATCTGAAAATATATGCTGTATTGTGGCAGTAATATGCATATATATGTGATAATATGGATGCTTTTAATTCCGGATTCCCATCTTCAACAGTTTTGTTTTCTTTCTTAATCTGAAAAAAAGAACATTTCTCTTGTTTGTTTGGAGGAATTGAAAGGGAGACGGCTTACTTAAAAGGCTATAAATCCGTAAAGTTTGGGATTGTTTTTTATGTTTATGGATTTAAATAGTTATCTTTGTACAAGAAAGGAGGTATATAATGACTGCTACAAAGAAAATAAAAACTCGGGAAGAACTTAGAGTTGAGGTAGTGAAGAAAATTACAGCTAATAAAAGGAATGCCCAATCTTTTCTAAAAAAAGCTGGAATAGTCTCTAAATCAGGTGAACTTACCAAAATTTATAGATGAAAGAAACATTATACTCACGTCGTTCTAATCTTGTTGTTGGCTTTCATGGTTGTGATCAATCAATTAAAGAACAAGTGTTTGAACATCTGGCGAGATTGGCAGCAGTTGCCGATCTTTCGGAAGAAAATCGTATCGCTTATGATAAGGCATTAGATCGATATAGAGTCAATCAAATCGTAGAGGAGGATGAACGGCGTAAAAACGAAGAGATGCGGAGAAAAGCGGCTGAAGAAGGGATGAAAGAAGGGCTAAAGGAAGGGATAAGAGAAGGAATAAAGGAAGGAATGGAGAAAGGGATGGAGAAAGGAGAGCAAAAGAAGCAAATTGAAATTGCTCGAAAGATGAGGGAGGACGGAATATCCATTGATACAATTATCAAATACACGGGTTTTCAATCTTCTGATATAGAAAACCTATAATATATCTTCGTAGGAAAATTGTTGTAGTTATATTAGGATAAAATATAAAAGAGGCGGGAATATTCAGGAATGAATACTTCCGCTTTCTTTTTTTGATTCGTAAGATGTCCAACAATGTCTATGATGTTTAGATATATCGATGAAATGGACGATTTTAGACAAATTTGGAAGAATCGTAGCTAAAATAGAACATTCTTTGCCTTTAATATAGCCTACATTTGTGATCGTGATTGTCAAAAGGGACAGCACAATTTATTAAATAAAGCTAATCTTAATTATTAAATTTATGAGAAACAAATTCCTATTTCTTTGTCTCTTCCTTTTTGGAACGTTGACAGCTTGTAAAGACACAAAATGGGTAGACGTTCCAACTGGTACTCCTCCTGAAGGTGCAATCACAGGAAAACCTGGTGAACCGGAAGAACCGGATGATCCTACTGTAAAATCATTCATTAATTGCTCTTACATTCGGGGGGATTTTTTTGAAATAACCCGTATTGCGCCAGCCAGTATGGGTGCTTGTACGGATTTGATTTATTTGGCAGCGCGTCCTTATGCAAATGGTGAGGTAGCTTTTGAATTGCCGTTGAATGATGCGACGATGACAAACGTATCTCATACAGGCACTTTTCAAGGTCGTAATGGAGTGGTTAAATTTGAAGGAACAAGTTTTATGAATGGCGGTGATGGATTACTTCACTCTGCTGATGGGGCCTTTAATAAATTCACCTTTGGTACCTATATATATATAAGTGAATGGGTGGACGGAGCTTTTCTCTTTAAGAAAATGGATGGAAACTCCACGATCATTGCTTTTCAAATGGGTGCGACAGCTAATAGTTTGAAACTGTCTATTGGAAGTTCGGTTGCAACCGTTACCACTCCTGATCTGGCAACAGGCTGGCACTATATTGGGCTGACTTATGAACAGGGAACGGCGAAACTTTATGTGGATACAAACAATACTGCAATAAGTTTTGTAGGTGCTCTCCCTAATGAAGTACCTAATACACGTACTGATTTTTTGATTGGAGATAAATTTAAAGGTTATTTAGATGAAACTTTTGTAAGCAGTCTGGTAGTAGGTACATCAGGTAGAAACCCTATCACCTTTGACAATTGGAATAATTCAAAAATACTTGCTTACTGGAAATACGATGATGCCACGAAACCTGGCAAGGATTCACATTCCTGGCTGGGGCGTTTGAATAATATACGTACCGCTTTACAGGGACAACAGGGAGATAGAAGATTGCGCTTGGGCATTGCTGGTGGAGAATGGAAAAAGATGATGGCTGATGCCACTGCCCGTACAAGATTTGCTTCCGAGGTGAAGAAGATTATCGAACAATATGATTTTGATGGAGTTGATTTTGATTTTGAATGGCCTACAAATGCCAGTGAATATAATAATTATAGTGCAACTGTAATCCAAATGCGTTCTACATTAGGAAAGTATGTTTACTTCACCGCGTCGTTGCATCCGGTTTCTTTTAAAATTTCCCCGGAAGCTATTGATGCTCTGGATTTTATCTCTTATCAATGTTACGGCCCTGCAGTGATGCGTTTTCCTTACGAGCAATTTGTAAAAGATGGAGAAGCAGCTGTGGCATATGGAATCCCTAAGAATAAGCTGGTGATGGGAGTGCCTTTCTATGGTTCTACGGGTAGTCTGATTGCTGCCTATTGTGATTTCGTGAATGATGGTTTGGCTACTACGAATGAAGATACATATACATATAAAGGAAATACATATACTTTCAACAGTATAGAAACGATTCGCAAGAAAGCGAGGTATGTCTGTGAAGAAGACTATGCAGGCATTATGAGTTGGGATTTGGCAACAGATATTGACATAACCAATAATAAGTCTTTGTTGAAGGTCATAAAAGAAGAGTTTGAATATTATGCGAATCCGACGGAATAAAAGAGAATCTAAATTAATCAAATACAATATTATGGAAAAAAAGAAGTTCATGCGAGTACAGAAATTTTTGATTCTGTTTCTGATACTCCTGCTATCATTTCCTTTAAGTGCGTTGGCACAGCAACAAATGATAAAAGGACAAGTGGTAGATGATAAAGGTGAAACCATTATCGGTGCCACAGTGATGGTGAAAGGTTCTAAAGATGGGACGCTGACTGACATTGACGGTAACTTTTCCGTGAAAGGGAAAGTAGGTAACACATTGGTTATTTCTTATGTCGGTTTTACTCCCCTTGAAATAAAGGTGACAAAAGCAGAAGGCAACCGATTTACACTAAAAGAGGATACAAAAGTATTGGATGAAGTGGTAGTAGTAGGTATGGACAAACAGAAGCGAAGCACCATCACGGCGGCTGTGGCTACTGTAGGTTCCGATGCTATTGTCAACCGTCCGGTCACTGACCTCACGAGTGCCCTTCAGGGTAACGTAGCCGGTTTAAACTTCTCTTCTGATGCGGTTGCTAATGGTGTCGGCGGTGAAACCGGTGCCGAAATTAAATTCAATATTCGTGGTATCGGTTCTATCAATGGAGGCGAACCTTATGTATTGGTAGACGGAGTGGAGCAAAGTTTGCAGAACGTGAATCCTGCCGACATCGAAACCATCAGTGTATTGAAAGATGCTTCTGCTGCTGCCGTTTATGGTGCACGTGCCGCCTATGGTGTGGTTATCGTCACTACCAAAAGTGGTAAAAAGGAAAAAACACGTATATCTTACAGTGGTACTGTAGGATTCAGTTCTCCTATTAATATGCCCCAAATGATGAATTCCATTGAATTTGCCAATTATCTGAACGAACGAGATGATAACGATGGAGTAAAACACTCGATTCCTGATGCGCTCATCGAAAAGATGCAGGGCTTTATGGAGAATCCTTATTCGGAAAAGTTTCCGGGCATAGGACCTAATGCGGATGGTACCGGTTGGGCAGGCTCTAAAGATGCTGTGTATGCCAATACCGACTGGTATGATTACTACTTTAAAAAAGCTTCCATCCGTCATTCTCATAATCTGAGCGTAACGGGAGGTTCTGATAAATTTAATTATTACGTAGGTTTGGGATATATTTACCAGGAAGGATTACTGGATCAAGTAGACGATAACTTGAGTAAGTACAATGTAAACTCGAAGTTTCAGATCCAAGCCAATAAATGGTTGAAGTTTAATTTCAATAATAACCTTTCACTGAATATACTGAAGCGTCCGATGGCTAACCAGACCATTTTTTATGGAACTATCGGAAGCAGCTTTCCGAATTCTCCTACCCATCTTCCTGTAAAGTCGGAATATAATGATAATTCCGAATACCGTTATTTGAAACAATCGCATTATGTGCAGAACAGAATTTCTGATGCGATGTCGTTTGCCGCTACGATTACTCCGCTGGAAGGGTGGGATATTGTAGGTGAAATGAAAGTACGCTTCGATGTGGAAAACAATGACTTCAAACGCGGATATCCTACTGCCGAAAAACCTGACGGAACGTTGGATATAAGCAAGGGAACCAAACAGGGATATCAATATCCGGGCATGAACTGGAAAAACTCTAATTGGGGCTCTTATACACGCGGTAATACATTCAACTACTACCTGTCTCCAAACGTATCGTCATCCTACACACATGCTTGGGGCGACCACTTCTTTAAGGCGATGGCGGGTTTCCAGATGGAACTGCAAGAAAATTCGAATGGTTATACTTATAAAGACGGATTGCTGACTAGTGATATATTCTCTTTTGTGAATGCTAACGGGCAAGTATTGGCAGGTGAAGACCGCACGCATTGGGCTACAATGGGTATGTACGCTAAACTGAATTGGAATTACAAGGAGATTTATTTTCTGGAATTCAGTGGACGTTATGACGGTTCTTCCCGTTTTGCTCCGGGAAATCGCTGGGGATTGTTCCCCTCTTTTTCAGCCGGTTATGACATTTCTCGTACCGACTATTTCAAAGCGCTGAATCTGCCGGTTTCTCAATTGAAAGTACGTGTTTCTTACGGTCGCTTGGGTAATCAGAACGGAGCGGGACTCTACGATTACCTCGGGATTCAGAGTTTGACTTCCGATTCACCCAATGCTTGGCTGTTGCCCGGTGTGCAAGCTACTCCTCAAAAAGGAACTTTAGCCACTACGCCTAAGATGATTAGTTCGTATATTACGTGGGAGAAGGTGGATAATGCCAACTTAGGTATCGACTTGATGTTGTTGGATAACCGACTGTCTATTACTGCCGATATTTATCAGCGTACCACGCGCGACATGATTGGACCTGCTGAAGCTATTCCGAATCTCGGAGGTATTAGTAC
>OGOT01001454.1_pt1 | contig 14846 bp, 10 predicted proteins | sample 1552791 | NCBI WGS metagenome assembly OGOT01 (sample SAMEA2580160, study PRJEB22360) | human gut metagenome | biome: human gut; feature: human-associated habitat; material: faeces | place: Denmark | collected 2008/2010
AGCGGCAATGACTCCGGCAGAACATCTTCAACGTCGTTGAGCTTAAAACGCTCGCTCATTTCAGCCACTCTTGCGGGAATTTCCGCTTCCGGGATATGAAACAGACGAGCATGTAACTCCAGGTTTTGCCGCACGGTGAGTTCGTTATAGAGCGAAAACGCCTGCGACATATAGCCCACCCGACGGCGAGTATCGATATCTTTTGGATCAACCGGTTGCCCGAACAGCCACGCCTCACCTTCGCTGGCGGGCAGCAATCCGGTAAGCATTTTCATGGTGGTGGATTTACCGCAGCCGTTCGAACCAAGAAAACCAAAAATCTCCCCGCGTGGAATGCGGAAATTGACGTGATCAACGGCAACGAAGGAACCAAAACGCATGGTCAGATCGCGCGCTTCAATGGCAATTTCTGCGTTTTCAGCTTGATACGGTGGGATCACTACCGCCTGATGCGCCTGGCGTTGCGCTTGCGGTAACAGATTAATAAATGCTTCTTCCAGCGTGGCGCTTTGCGTTTGCTGCCGCAGCTCTTCGGCGCTGCCAGTCGCCAGTACTTCTCCGGCATTCATCGCTACCAGCCAGTCGAAGCGTTCCGCCTCTTCCATATAGGCGGTGGCGACCAGCACGCTCATATTGCTCTGCCGCTGGCGAATACTGTCTATCAGATCCCAGAACTGGGCGCGAGAGAGCGGGTCAACCCCCGTTGTTGGCTCATCAAGAATCAACAGTTCCGGGTCGTGGATTAACGCACAGCACAGCCCAAGTTTTTGCTTCATCCCGCCGGAGAGTTTCCCTGCCGGACGATCGCGAAACGGTGCTAACCCGGTGCTGGTCAGCAGCTCATTGATTCGCACTTCCCGCTCCGCTTTGTCGTGACCGAACAGGCGGGCGAAAAAATCGACGTTTTCATACACCGACAAGGTGTGGTAGAGGTTTTTGCCCAGTCCTTGCGGCATCCAGGCGATGCGCGGGCAAACGTCACTGCGATGCTTCGGGTCGCGCATATCGCCGCCCAGCACCATCACATTGCCCTGCTCAATGACGCGGGCACCGGAAATCAACGACAACAAGCTCGACTTCCCGACGCCATCCGGACCAATCAGCCCGACCATACAGCGGGCCGGAATATCGAGAGTGATATTGTTCAGCGCAACGGTTTTTCCATAATGCTGGCTCACGCCCGCCAGTTGCGCGACAGGCGGGACGGGAAGCAGTTCCAGATGCGTCATTGCGGCAACCTCACCGCCAGGTCTTCAGGCCACGGAAGTTCTTCATTCACCCGCACCCACGCTACGCCCGGCAAACCGGTTTTGACATATTCCAGATGCTGCTGGAGTAATTCCGGTGGGATACGCGCTTTGACACGGAACATCAGTTTCAGCCGTTCATCGTTGGTTTCGACGGTTTTTGGCGTGAACTGGGCGACGCTGGCGACAAAACTGATGGTTGCAGGAATACGCAGATCTGGCGCGGCATCGAGGATCAGCCGGGCTTCACCGCCCAGTTTCAGCGTGCCCGCCTGTTCGGTTGGCAGGAAGAAGGTCATATAGACGTCGCTGAGATCGACCATATTCAGTACCCGACCACCTGCCGCCAGCACTTCGCCTGGCTCGGCAACCCGATACTGCACGCGTCCGTCACGCGGGGCTTTCAGTTCGCTGTCATCGATATCTGCGGCAATGCGCCGTTCAGTGGCTTGCGCGGCTTCGACGCGAGTTTGCGCCTGAATGATATTGGTGCGTGCCGCCTCTATAGCGGCTTTAGAAGCAGAAACCTGGGCTTTTGCTGATTCCAGCGCAGCTCGGGCGCTCTCAGCGGCGGCGCGGTCGTCATCCAGCTGTTGCGCAGAAATTGCCCCCCGTTGGGCCAGTGAGCGGGAACGCGTATGACGTTTTGCTACGGAGTCCAGTTCTGCCTGGCGTTGATTAACCAGCGACTGTGCGGCACGAGTTTCGCTTTGGCGTTGCTCCAGCAAAGCCTGCGCGGCGGCAACGGCACTTTGTGCTTCTTTGATTTGCGCGATGGCTTCCATTCGCTGTTCCTGCAACACGCGAGTATCCATCTTCGCCAGCACTTCACCTTCTCGAACAAACTGGCCTTCTTTCACCAGAATGGTGTCGATACGCCCGGCAATTTTGCTGGCGATATCCACTTCCGTCGCTTCAATGCGCCCATTACTGACAGCAAAGCCTTCCGGCACACCTGCCGGGCGCAACAGCCACCACGCCACGATAGCGGCCACCGCCAGTAACCCGACAACCCACCACGCCAGATGGCGCTTACTCTTATCCATAATCGACCCGCCATAATCCCTGTAAGCAAACGACGCGTGTTACAACTGCCGCCGAACGACGTTCAGCGGATTCTTCCATCCGGGATAAGAAGGAAACGGCAAATACGACCAGCGCGCAGAGCATTGAGCGCCAACGTGGAAGGCTTAGTGAAAACGGGTAGTAATGTTGTCATCATCAGCATTCCTGGCCGTAAATGAAACACGCATACTCATAAGTGTGATCTATAAAACTGGCTGACAAAACGGTATCCATCCTGTTGGATAGCGTTTCACGCCTGTTCAGTTGCAGGAACAGAGCATTCCTTATTACGTTTTATCAACAGTCTCAACCAGATAGTAACATTAATATTCATGTTGTCTATGGTTCAGAGCTGTAACATTGTGCGCCTTCTAATCAAAGGCATAAGTCCATTTTTGTTTTTTTCATGCTGGTAAGACTTCCAGGGAGTGGTTATCTCAGGCCCCGCACCAGGGTTAATTTGGCAATTATGCATGCTGAACATTCTTCCAGCATGTTTACTGTCACGGGCGTTAAGACCTAAAACTGTCCCCGTTTCACCTATGCGTTCTCTCCCACCATTTCCGTTATGTGCAACAACTTGATTTATACCTAACATTTGTGAGCATGCTAATAGTGCTTCAAGTTTAGGTCTGTAATCTGTCGAAACAGAAAAATAACGATTAAAGGATCGACAAGAGATAGCCCGGCTAGTTTTAAACTTTTTACCATTAATTATAGTATGATGCTTTTTATTAATAATTGCCGCTAATTCGACCGGATCGAGAGCATTGGTCATTTCATCAATAGAGACTGTTATCGGTCCTATAATGTAACGTTTTCGCTGATCATCAAAAGTTATCCCATGATGATTTGCCATTATTTTGTATTTGGGGTCATAGAAACATACAGGATAATCTTTTATCCCGTCGTAGGTATCCTCATCAAGTGGTTTCATACGCGTGAAGTTCTGCATATAGTTACCATTGCAATTCGTTTCATGATTACCAGCTAATACATGAAAATTTTCATTGATACTCATTATGCGTTTTAACAAATCGATGATAAATTGATCGCCACAGATATTACTAAATCGATCGCCGGTTTGGTCCCCCAGAAACGTACATGGCGTCACTGCGCCTTTATTAATAGCTAAATATGGCTGAATACTTTCTAAAACAACATCTCTTCTGTTCAGAATACTGATTATTGTATTAACATTAATGTCTAGTTCCTCATTAATGTTTTCCCTTAATAAAACATTGAGAACTTCATCTTCTATATTAAGCAACTGGCTAAGAAAATTTACTCCTTCAGCCATAATTCCCAAATGTCCCGTTGCGAAAAGCGCGTACAAAACTGCACCGACTGAGCCATCGGTATCACCAAAATAGGTTGGTCTGGTACTTGTGGGATCAACGGGTGAACAATTGGAGAAATAGATTCTGTCAGCGAACTGGGGTTTTATAATTGTTTCGAATTTAATATCAGATACATTATATTGCGATATTTTCCAGTCCCAGATGGGTTTGTACGACTCAGTAACTGCAACATCATTAGCATTATCATTTACTGTCATATTATTAAGTAAATAAACAATGCTGCACCAATTAATATCGGTATCATCAAGAGGGCAACCGTAATTTTTACTATTAATTGTCACAATAAACTGATAACTATTATTCCTACGTAGAATATGGGCACGCATGCCCGATAGCATACTATATTTTTCTGAATGATTCGTTTCTATGGTAAATGAAATTTTGTCATCTTGAAAAGATTGTTGGAAACGTTCTATTTGCCAATCATCAATTTTTTCCACAACTTCACCGAGCATTGTCCTGGCAATACTTGATATATCATCACCTATACCATTTGCAATATACCCAAACAGTTCTTTAGTGAAGTTAGTAACATGCTCTTGCACCATATCATTTGTTGCGATAGTCGTTATACTGTCGTTAGTACCTGCCACAGTTCCAAGTTTCATCTTTTACCTCATATAATTCACCGCAAGGAATACATAGTTATCATTTAATCTTATGACATACACCTCATGTTCGACGGGAAAATAATTATATTTTGCACAAATCATTCAGCCTTAAAGCATAATATGAAATTTCTTATCTCATAGTAGAGAAAGTCCCTAAAGATTGTAGAGGCGTCATCAGTACATGCCTCTACAATCGATTAAGAAAAACTATGAAATACTGGCAGGATTAAAAAGACATACCACAGCACTCATGGAGTTTTAATGTGGTTGAAAACAACTAAGCCCTGGGACACCTTTTTTATCACCACGTTCGTTAGGTGCTATCTTCCAGGAATTTAGCCCCATGATATAATTATCAATTTTTTGATGCTGATCTACCCCTAATCCATAATGGCCATATTTCTGTTTACTTTTTTTGAGCGTCTGTCCACATTTGAAGATATCTTCAGGTTTTGGTCTGAAAGCAGTAGTGTTATTAAAATAATTGTCATATACAGGTGTGGATGCTATAGCATTGCTTCTAATTAGATGGATAAGACGATCATCCATGTGTTGTTTATGTTTTTTATTAAATATATTTGCTAATTCCTCAGGATCAATTGGGTCTTTCATCTGATTAAATGGAACCTGCAAAGCACCTAGACAATAACATTCATTTTCTTCATTTCTTATTATTCCGTGATGACTGGTTAAAACTTTCGTTTCTGAGTCATAATTACAAACATCGAGCGTTTTAATTAAGTTATATGTATCACCGGAAGAGAGTTTATGATTTGCTAGTCGGGCACTATAGTTACCATTAAAATTGATTTCATGATTTCCAGCCAGAACGACGACATTTTTATTTATACGACTATCTTTATTACCCTCCATATTTCGCATAGAATTTAGCAAAGTAAGGATATATTTATCACCAAAAATAGTACTAAATCTATCGCCTGTATGATCCCCAAGGAAGATACAAGGGGTAATCGCATCGCCTTTTAAAAAAACATGTTGATGCAACTCATTCAAAAACATGTCTCTCTTATCTAATAAAGTGAAGAGTTTTTTCAATTTTTTATTTTCATATGCGAATGAAGCCATGTCTTCGTGTTTTAATAAATCACATAATAAACTCCACCCCTTTTCCCTGATGCCTATATGCCCTGAAACGAGCAATGCATAAAGTACAGCGCCTACTCTTCCATCTGTATCGCCAAAATAAGCCGTGTTGGCATTTTGTGGGTTAATCACACCACACTGTTTATAAAAGTCTATTTTTGAAAAAACAGATTCAACATAGCTATCAAACTTTTCCTTAGTAAACGTCTCTTTAGAGACAGCCCAACGCCAGTCAGGTTTGAAATTACCACTAAGAAGAGTAAAGAAATTTCTCTCTATGATAGAAAACCCATCAACTTTATAAATTATGTCTGATTTATCCCCGGAGAAATTAATAAAATAATAACCGTCCTTACGCTCAATCGTAACGGTAATGGGAGACGATAATTTTATCACATGGTTATTGTCTGGTATAATTGTAAAGATAAACGTGTCAGTAGTATTATCGGCAAAACTATTATATTCTTTAATATCTATAGATGGCTCACTATTGTAAAACCATATTTTTTCTATCTGAGAACTATGTTCAGTTACGTTCCAGCAGCCATGTTGCAGAAAATAGATGATATGCAGGCCAAAATCGTTATCTATTTGCAAATGTTTATCCAGCTTATCAATTTCAACTATCTTTGAACGATGTTTTTTATCAACCTTGCCATGGTGTTGATGACTGTTAACTTTATCTGAATGCTTATCTTGATGGTTTGAAGAGATGTGCTTAAATATATTGTGAAATACTTTCATAAATAACCCGTGATATTTTTGACTTGTTAGTAACAAAATAAATGACACATGTCTGAAAGACATATTTACGATGATACAAAGCAATAATACTTATATGTTCGATGATTTTAAGCACCGATACCATCCGGTCTTTTACCAAATAATGAAAAAGAATCCCTCCCTGGAAGATAATTGTAAAAAACAACAGAATAAGAATTAATCTTAGGATAAATATTTATTTACCATGGCCTTTTGAACGCTGAAAAGTAGCGCTCTGCAAAGTAAATCCCGCTATAGTTATGCTATGCATTTGTCTTTAATGATATCTCGTCATTATATTAACAGGCTGAAATTATCATTAATGCACATTTCAATATTAGCAGGGATACCTGAGGAGTTTAAAGTGAACATATATATCGGGTGGCTTTTCAAATTAATCCCTTTAATTATGGGCTTAATTTGTATCGCGTTAGGTGGCTTTGTGCTGGAAAGTTCTGGGCAAAGTGAGTATTTCGTCGCGGGTCATGTGCTGATTTCTCTGGCAGCCATATGCCTGGCATTATTCACTACCGCATTTATTATCATTTCGCAGCTCACGCGCGGCGTTAATACGTTTTACAATACATTGTTCCCCATTATTGGCTATGCGGGGTCAATTATCACCATGATATGGGGTTGGGCACTGTTAGCAGGCAATGATGTGATGGCAGACGAGTTTGTTGCCGGCCATGTTATTTTTGGCGTTGGTATGATTGCCGCCTGTGTATCGACAGTGGCAGCGTCATCCGGTCACTTTCTGCTCATTCCCAAAAACGCAGCAGGGAGCAAGAGCGATGGAACACCGGTACAGGCTTATTCGTCATTAATCGGTAATTGCCTCATTGCCGTTCCCGTTTTACTCACCCTGCTCGGTTTCATTTGGTCTATTACGCTGTTACGTAGTGCCGACATAACTCCGCATTATGTCGCCGGTCACGTATTGCTTGGGTTAACCGCAATCTGTGCCTGTCTAATTGGCCTTGTTGCCACAATCGTCCATCAAACACGTAATACGTTCTCATCCAAAGAACACTGGCTGTGGTGTTATTGGGTTATTATTCTCGGCTCAATCACGGTGCTGCAGGGCATATACGTCTTAGTCAGCTCCGATGCAAGCGTCCGACTGGCTCCCGGCATTATTCTCATTTGCCTCGGAATGATCTGTTACAGCATATTCTCAAAAGTCTGGCTACTGGCACTGGTCTGGAGACGTACCTGTTCGTTAGCCAACAGAATACCGATGATTCCCGTCTTCACCTGCCTGTTTTGCCTTTTCCTGGCATCGTTTCTTGCGGAAATGGCGCAGACCGACATAGGGTATTTTATTCCTTCGCGGGTTCTGGTCGGTTTGGGAGCGGTATGCTTTACGTTGTTCTCAATCGTTTCAATATTAGAAGCGGGTTCTGCTAAAAAATAATTGCAACGTACCGGATAAACCAGCGTTGATTATTTGCGTAACGCTGGTTTTTCTTAGGTATCATGAAATAACGCAGCATTAATGCATAGTGGTTAAGTATAAATAAACAGCAAAGTTGCTGATTTTTTCAACCTGTTCATATTTTATAAAGATCTGGCCACTGGGGGAGTTTTAATCACCTTTCACTCCACCTTATATTAAGCATGGAGGGTTTCAGTTCACAGGCTCATTAGAAAATAATCACAAAATAACCACTATCAAAATTAGCTCATTTTTAATGCGACTCTAATAATTTTCATCTTTAGGAAAAAGCTCAGGACGACTTCGCTGCAATCAAATCCTGCGCACAAGCCCACGCACTCGACCACGCCCACTGGAAATTATAGCCCCCCAGCCAACCGGTGACGTCCATCACTTCGCCGATGAAGTACAGCCCAGGCACTTTGCGCGCTTCCATCGTCCGTGAAGAGAGTTCGTTGGTGTCCACGCCGCCGAGCGTCACTTCGGCAGTGCGATAGCCTTCAGTGCCGTTGGGTTGTACGCGCCAGTCGGTCAATGTGCTAATCAGTGCCTGTTGGTCACGCACGTTGAGCTGTTTTAGCGAGACATCCGGGATTTGCCCGAGTTGTTGTAAACGTTCAACCAACCGCTTCGGTAGATGAACCGCCAGTGTGTTTTTCAGGCTCTGATTCGGATGTGCATTACGCTGCTCATTCAGGAAGGTTTCGAGGTCCACATCCGGTAGCAGATTGATACTGACAAATTCACCCGGTTGCCAGTAGCTGGAAATTTGCAACACCGCCGGTCCAGATAAGCCGCGGTGGGTGAAGAGTAAGTTCTCACGGAAAACGGTGCCGTTTTCAGCGGTAATCACGGAAGGCACCGCCACGCCCGCCAGCACCTGTAACTCTTCGAGCAACGGTTTATGCAGAGTGAATGGCACCAGGCCCGCGCGGGTCGGCAGCACGTTGAGGCCAAATTGTTCGGCAATCTTATAACCAAACGGCGATGCGCCCAGCCCCGGCATTGACAGCCCACCGGTCGCGATGACCAGCTTTTCGCAACCGACAGTCATGCCGTTCAGTTCAAGCGTGAAGCCTGTTTCATCCTTCGCCACACTCAGCACTTCGCTACGCAATCTGAAGGTCACATTGCCCTTCTCGCACTCATCCACCAGCATGTCGACAATCTGCTGCGCGGAGTCATCGCAGAAGAGTTGTCCTAACGTTTTCTCGTGCCAGGTGATGCCGTGTTTATTGACCAGATCAATGAAATCCCACTGGGTAAAACGCGCGAGTGCAGACTTACAAAAATGCGGATTCTGGCTCAGATAAGCGCCCGGTTCGACATAAAGGTTGGTAAAGTTGCAGCGCCCACCGCCAGACATGAGGATTTTGCGCCCTGGTTTTTTACCATTATCGATCAGCAGAACCCGGCGTCCTGCCTGACCTGCCAGCGCAGAACAGAACATACCTGCCGCACCAGCGCCTATAATAATGGCATCAAACCTTTCCACGTTGCGCTCCTCTAAGAAAAAACGGGCGTGAATTGTAAAGATTCCTCAGTGGTCGCACCAGCATCAATATTACTAAAAGGAAGTATTTGCCTGAATTATATAAGATAATTATTTTTTGAGTGAAATCCATACAGGAGGCAAATCAAAAAAAGTCTATATTTCACTTTGCCCGCGCCGCGAAAGTCACTGATAATGCGCCGCGTTCATGTCCTCAAAATGGCGTAACGTCCTATGCTACATTTGTTTGCTGGCCTGGATTTGCATACCGGGCTGTTATTATTGCTTGCACTGGCTTTTGTGCTGTTCTACGAAGCCATCAATGGTTTCCATGACACAGCCAACGCCGTGGCAACCGTTATCTATACCCGCGCGATGCGTTCTCAGCTCGCCGTGGTTATGGCGGCGGTGTTCAACTTTTTGGGTGTTTTGCTGGGTGGTCTGAGTGTTGCCTATGCCATTGTGCATATGCTGCCGACGGATCTGCTGCTTAATATGGGATCGTCTCATGGCCTTGCCATGGTGTTCTCTATGTTGCTGGCGGCGATTATCTGGAACCTGGGTACCTGGTACTTTGGTTTACCTGCATCCAGCTCTCATACGCTGATTGGCGCGATCATCGGGATTGGTTTAACCAATGCGTTGATGACCGGGACGTCAGTGGTGGATGCACTCAATATCCCGAAAGTATTAAGTATTTTCGGTTCTCTGATCGTTTCCCCTATTGTCGGCCTGGTGTTTGCTGGCGGTCTGATTTTCTTGCTGCGTCGCTACTGGAGCGGCACCAAGAAACGCGCCCGTATCCACCTGACCCCAGCGGAGCGTGAAAAGAAAGACGGCAAGAAAAAGCCGCCGTTCTGGACGCGTATTGCGCTGATCCTTTCCGCTATCGGCGTGGCGTTTTCGCACGGCGCGAACGATGGTCAGAAAGGTATTGGTCTGGTTATGTTGGTATTGATTGGCGTCGCACCAGCAGGCTTCGTGGTGAACATGAATGCCACTGGCTACGAAATCACCCGTACCCGTGATGCCATCAACAACGTGGAAGCTTACTTTGAGCAGCACCCTGCGCTGCTGAAACAGGCTACCGGTGCTGATCAGTTAGTACCGGCTCCGGAAGCTGGCGCAACGCAACCTGCGGAGTTCCATTGCCATCCGTCGAATACCATTAACGCGCTCAACCGCCTGAAAGGCATGTTGACTACCGATGTGGAAAGCTACGATAAGCTGTCGCTTGATCAACGTAGCCAGATGCGCCGCATTATGCTGTGCGTTTCTGACACTATCGACAAAGTGGTGAAGATGCCTGGCGTGAGTGCTGACGATCAGCGTCTGTTGAAGAAACTGAAGTCCGACATGCTTAGCACCATCGAGTATGCGCCGGTGTGGATCATCATGGCGGTCGCGCTGGCGTTAGGTATCGGTACGATGATTGGCTGGCGTCGTGTGGCAACGACTATCGGTGAGAAAATCGGTAAGAAAGGCATGACCTACGCTCAGGGGATGTCTGCCCAGATGACGGCGGCAGTGTCTATCGGCCTGGCAAGTTATACCGGGATGCCGGTTTCCACTACTCACGTACTCTCCTCTTCTGTCGCGGGGACGATGGTGGTAGATGGCGGCGGCTTACAGCGTAAAACCGTAACCAGTATTCTGATGGCCTGGGTATTTACCCTTCCGGCTGCGGTACTGCTTTCCGGCGGGCTGTACTGGCTCTCCTTGCAGTTCCTGTAATCGTACGCACCAAAACGAGCGGGTCAGTTTACTGGCCCGCTTTTTTTATGCGTCATTATTGCTGAAGTGCTTAATGCCAAATCATCAATGCAATCAGGCTGACCACCACCAGACCACACAATGCGCTGGTCAGAATAAACTGCCGACGCACCCGCTCACAGCGGCGAATAAACTCATCATCGTGATGATCGCGATAACGTTGGGCATAGATATACCAAACGAGACGCACCTGTTTGTTGGGTTGGCCATGTGAGGTAAAAAAGCCCCCTCCATCAACATATTGATAGAGCAATGGATCGCAGTTACGCAGTACCACTAACAACGCGCGTAGTGATGAGAAATAGCGCGCCATGTTAACAATGCAAACGACACATAAAGCCCAAAATAATGCGACGGTGCTTATCATACCTCCTCCCCGGCGACCTGCCCGCGGAGTTCCACCCCGGGGCTACCGCTCCCGATACGCTGCCAATCAGTTAACACCAGGTCCTGGAGAAACCGCTTTTGTGGTGACCAACATCCGAGCGGCTCTATAGATAGTGTAGGAGATCAGGTTGTTTTTTTTCCAGAAGGTTAACCACTATCAATATATTCATGTCGAAAATTTGTTTATCTAACGAGTAAGCAAGGCGGATTGACGGATCATCCGGGTCGCTATAAGGTAAGGATGGTCTTAACACTGAATCTTTACGGCTGGGTTAGCCCCGCGCACGTAGTTCGCAGGACGCGGGTGACGTAACGGCACAAGAAACGCTAGCTGGCCAGTCATCGACAACTTTATGGAAGGAGTAACACTATGGCTTATAAACACATTCTCATCGCGGTCGACCTCTCCCCGGAAAGCAAAGTTCTGGTAGAGAAAGCAGTCTCTATGGCTCGCCCCTACAATGCGAAAGTTTCTCTGATCCACGTAGATGTAAACTACTCTGACCTATACACCGGGCTTATCGATGTGAATCTGGGTGATATGCAGAAACGCATCTCTGAAGAGACACATCATGCGCTGACCGAGCTTTCAACCAATGCAGGCTACCCAATCACTGAAACCCTGAGTGGCAGCGGCGACCTGGGCCAGGTACTGGTCGATGCAATCAAGAAATACGATATGGATCTGGTGGTTTGTGGTCACCACCAGGACTTCTGGAGCAAACTGATGTCTTCCGCACGTCAGCTGATCAACACCGTTCACGTTGATATGCTGATTGTTCCGCTGCGCGACGAAGAAGAATAATCTTCCCTCCACGACGTGTTCCTGAACGCCCGCATATGCGGGCGTTTTGCTTTTTGGCGCGCCTTGTTACCTTGCAGCGTAAACACCTTATCTGGCCTACGGTCTGCGTACGCAATCAAAATCCCCTGCCAATACAACATTTAACACCATCATATTTTCCATCATTAGTGTGATCAGCTGGTTATTTTCTGTTGTAATAGTGTATTAATCTATTCACCGCATCAATATTAAGAATCTCTGACAGATGTAAACTTTTTCGCGCGTTATCCCTTACGCGTTCATACTTTTCAGGATGGTATTGGAAGGTTAATAAATATGAATACAACAACACCCATGGGGATGCTGCAGCAACCTCGCCCATTTTTCATGATCTTTTTTGTCGAGTTATGGGAGCGATTCGGCTACTACGGCGTGCAGGGCGTACTGGCTGTTTTCTTCGTTAAGCAGCTTGGATTCTCGCAAGAACAGGCTTTTGTCACTTTTGGTGCTTTTGCTGCGCTGGTCTATGGCCTCATTTCCATTGGCGGCTATGTCGGCGACCACCTGCTGGGGACCAAACGCACCATTGTTCTCGGAGCACTTGTGCTGGCGATTGGCTACTTCATGACCGGCCTGTCGCTACTTAAGCCTGACCTGATTTTCATCGCCCTGGGGACTATCGCTGTCGGTAACGGCCTGTTTAAAGCTAACCCGTCTTCTCTGCTTTCTACATGCTATGAGAAAAACGACCCGCGTCTGGACGGTGCATTCACCATGTACTACATGTCCGTCAACATCGGCTCTTTCTTCTCTATGATCGCCACCCCGTGGCTGGCCGCGAAATACGGCTGGAGTGTTGCGTTTGCGTTGAGCGTTGTAGGCCTGCTGATCACTATCGTTAACTTCGCCTTCTGCCAACGCTGGGTTAAACAGTACGGTTCAAAACCAGACTTCGAGCCTATCAACTACCGTAACCTGCTGCTGACCATTATTGGTGTTGTGGCACTGATCGCTATCGCCACCTGGCTGCTGCACAATCAGGAAGCTGCGCGTATGGCGCTGGGCGTTGTTGCCTTCGGTATTGTGGTTATCTTCGGTAAAGAAGCCTTCGCGATGAAAGGTGCTGCGCGTCGTAAAATGATCGTTGCCTTCATCCTGATGCTCGAAGCCATTATCTTCTTCGTGCTGTACAGCCAGATGCCAACGTCACTGAACTTCTTTGCGATTCGTAACGTTGAGCACTCCATTCTGGGTCTGGCCGTAGAACCTGAGCAGTATCAGGCACTGAACCCGTTCTGGATCATCATCGGTAGTCCGATTCTGGCCGCTATTTATAACAAGATGGGCGATACCCTGCCGATGCCAACCAAGTTTGCAATCGGCATGGTGATGTGTTCTGGTGCGTTCCTGATTCTGCCGCTGGGTGCGAAATTCGCGTCTGACGCTGGTATCGTGTCTGTAAGCTGGCTGGTCGCGAGCTATGGCCTGCAGAGTATCGGGGAACTGATGATCTCTGGTCTGGGTCTGGCAATGGTCGCACAACTCGTTCCGCAGCGTCTGATGGGCTTCATTATGGGTAGCTGGTTCCTGACCACTGCCGGTGCAAACCTGATTGGTGGTTATGTTGCGGGTATGATGGCTGTGCCGGATAACGTTACCGATCCGCTGATGTCACTGGAAGTCTATGGTCGCGTATTCTTGCAGATTGGTGTCGCTACTGCCGTTATTGCAGTACTGATGCTGCTGACCGCGCCGAAACTGCACCGCATGACGCAGGATGACGCTGCAGACAAAGCGGCGAAAGCTGCTGTAGCGTAAAATTCAGGGAAACTCTTTTACAAGCCGCTAACTTTTCGTTAGCGGCTTTTTTTTTGTTCAGCAACGCACTACCATACTTTAAACCACAGACAAAAGGAGTTACCGATGAAATTGTTCTACAAACCGGGTGCCTGCTCTCTCGCTTCCCATATCACCCTGCGTGAGAGCGGAAAGGATTTTACGCTCGTCAGTGTGGATTTAATGAAAAAACGTCTCGAAAACGGTGACGATTACTTTGCCGTTAACCCTAAGGGACAGGTGCCTGCATTGCAGCTGGACGATGGTACTTTGCTGACGGAAGGCGTAGCAATTATGCAGTATCTTGCCGACAGCGTCCCCGACCGCCAGTTGCTGGCACCGGTAAACAGTATTTCCCGCTATAAAACCATCGAATGGCTGAATTACATCGCCACCGAGCTGCATAAAGGCTTCACACCTCTGTTTCGCCCTGATACACCGGAAGAGTACAAACCAACAGTTCGCGCGCAGCTGGAGAAGAAGCTGCAATATGTGAACGATGCTCTGAAGGATGAGCACTGGATCTGCGGGCAACGATTTACAATTGCTGATGCCTATCTGTTTACGGTTCTGCGCTGGGCATACGCGGTGAAACTGAATCTGGAAGGGTTAGAGCACATTGCGGCATTTATGCAACGTATGGCTGAACGTCCGGAAGTACAAGACGCGCTGTCAGCGGAAGGCTTAAAGTAATAGCCATCGGCCCACAGGTCGTTGTGGGCCGAAATGAGATATTTCAGAGCTTTGTTGCGCTGAAATAATGTTCTGGTTTGGCAATACGATCCTGAGCAGCAACCACTTGCAACTCATATTCCTGCATTGCTTTGGTGGTCACCATGATTTCGTATACTGCAGCGGTCACATGTTCCAGGGCCTCCTGCAGCGTTGCCCCCTGAAGCAGTTTCACCAGCAGTAAACCGCTCGTCACATCACCAACACCTACCGGCTGGCGCATACCAAAATCCACCAGCGGACGGCTGATATGC
>OGOT01001463.1_pt1 | contig 14786 bp, 16 predicted proteins | sample 1552791 | NCBI WGS metagenome assembly OGOT01 (sample SAMEA2580160, study PRJEB22360) | human gut metagenome | biome: human gut; feature: human-associated habitat; material: faeces | place: Denmark | collected 2008/2010
TGCACATATTTTCACACGCGATATTTGAAAAACAAGAAAGAGAGAAATTTTCCAATGGAATATAGAGGTATAGAGTATCTCAGAACAAAGCTAGCGACATACGAACAAAGGGCTAAGATGCGATACAAGCATTATGCGATGAAGTACAACGACGCTCAAATTGGCATCACAATACCGCCAGAAATCAGACAAAAATATAGGTCGGTTTTAGGTTGGTGTACTAAAGGTGTAGATGCTCTAGCTGACCGACTTGTGTTTCGAGAATTTGCTAATGATGACTTCAATGTAAATGAGATATTTGCGGATAACAACCCAGATATCTTTTTTGATAGCGCCATATTATCTGCTTTAGTTACGTCTTGTTCTTTTGTCTATGTTTCAAAAGGCGATGATGATAATGTTCGACTGCAAGTAATCGAGGCTAACAATGCAACTGGTATTATTGACCCAATAACAGGTCTATTGACCGAGGGTTACGCAGTACTTAACCGTGATGACTTTGGGGCACCAACTCTCGAAGCGTACTTCACAGCAGGCCGAACCGATTACTATTCAAAAGCTGATTCCAACGTAACCTCAATCACTAATGACGTGGAATATCCACTTTTGGTGCCAATCATTCACAGACCAGATGCCGTTCGTCCATTTGGTCGGTCTCGCATAACTCGTGCTGGCATGTATTGGCAAAAATATGCTAAACGTACACTTGAGCGTGCAGATGTCACTGCGGAGTTCTATTCATTCCCGCAAAAATATGTAACAGGAATTAGTTCAGATGCGGAGGCTATGGATAGCTGGAAAGCTACCGTATCGTCAATGCTTCAATTCACAAGCGACAATAACGGTGATAAACCAACACTTGGACAATTCACCACGGCTAGTATGTCACCATTCACTGAACAGTTGCGGACTGCTGCGGCTGGATTTTCTGGCGAAACCGGACTGACATTGGATGATTTGGGATTTGTCTCAGAAAATCCGTCAAGTGTTGAGGCGATTAAGGCAAGTCATGAGAATTTACGACTAGCAGGTCGCAAGGCGCAACGGTCATTAGGTTCAGGGTTATTAAATGTTGCTTATATCGCAGCTTGTTTGCGAGACGAAACACCTTACTTGCGTTATCAATTCAACAAGACCGTGCCAAAATGGGAACCGTTGTTTGAAGCTGATGCAAGTGCTTTATCTACTATTGGAGATGGCGCTCTTAAAATCAACCAAGCTCTTGATGGATATATCGATAAAGAGGTCATGCGAGATATAACAGGTATCAAGGGGGCTGAATAATGGACGATATTGTACCTAGTTTACTAGAGAAGATACAATCAGATTTTACAGCTAGAACAATTGCAAGCGACAAGCTAAAAAGCGCATTGAAGTCGCTCAAAAGTAGAAAAGCCGATTATTTGACGGTCAATGATTTTGCGATTGAAGTTGGAAGTATTTTATCAAGTGTTTTTGGAAACAACATCACTGCTGATGTGCTACCAGACGGTAGAATGTATTATAACATCGCTGAGCGTATTCTAAACCCAACCATGACTAATAACTTTAGTCTAATATCTGACTTTTCGTCAGAGGTTCAAGCTTTACTAAACGAATCAGCAGGAATCAATATTAGAGCGCAAACTCCAGACATCAATCAATCTCGCATAGACGGTATTATTGACCGTTTAGCAGATACTGACGACTTTGAAACAATCAAATGGATATTAGACGACCCTATTATTAATTTTTGCCAAAGTGTGGTAGATGATTCTGTCAAAGCTAACGCTGATTTTCATTACGATGCAGGTCTTAAACCAGTCATTACTAGACGATTGGGTGGCGATGCTTGCGCTTGGTGTCGTAACTTAGCTGGTAGTTATGAGTATCATAGCGAGCCTGAGGATGTTTATAGACGTCACGAACGCTGTCGGTGTACTGTTGAGTACAAGCCAGATAAGAAAAAACGTCAGAACGTATGGACTAAGGTTATTAGAGATGTCTCTGAAATTGAGCGTCGTAAAACTTTGAATTTAAGAGAGTAGGTGGTCTAATATCTCCCAGCGATAGGGTCATCATGCAAGAATAGAAGGGATTGAATGGCTGAAAATAAAAAATTTGGCAATCAACTCCCGACAACATCGGTAATACTGCCATATGAAGATAGTCTATATCAACAAGCAATAGACCTATATCAAAAGACTGGACGCAACTGTTACGAGTGGCAGCTAAATATGTTGAAAGACATAATGGCTACTCAAGACGACGGATTGTGGACGCACCAAAAGTTTGGCTACTCTATCCCACGGAGAAACGGTAAAACTGAAATCATCTATATGTTGGAATTTTGGGCGCTTGAAAAAGGCCTTAAAATCTTACATACGGCACACCGCATTAGCACGTCACATGCATCGTTTGAGGCTTTAAAAAAATACCTTGAAGATGCTGGTTACGTTGACGGAGAAGATTTTAACTCTATCAAAGGTAAGGGCCAAGAAAGAATTGAACTCTATGAATCTGGTGGAGTTATCCAATTCAGAACACGTACATCAAGCGGTGGTCTTGGTGAAGGATTTGACTTGCTTGTCATTGATGAAGCGCAAGAGTACACCACCGAGCAAGAATCTGCACTTAAATACACGGTAACTGATAGTGATAATCCTATGACGGTAATGTGTGGTACGCCACCAACACCGGTGTCAAGCGGTACGGTATTCACTAGCTATCGTGAAAAGTGCTTATTCGGTCAATCAAAATACGCTGGATGGGCTGAGTGGTCTGTTGAGGAAACGAAAGATATTAACGACGTTGACGCGTGGTATCATTCTAACCCCTCGATGGGCTATCACCTCAATGAGCGTAAAATTGAAGCCGAGCTTGGCGAAGATGAACTTGACCACAACATTCAGCGTCTTGGATATTGGCCTAAGTACAACCAAAAGTCTGCTATCTCGGAAAAAGAGTGGGCAGGCTTGAAAGTTAGCGTCCTGCCAGTGCTTAAAGGTAACCTGAACGTTGGTATTAAGTTTGGTGTTGACGGTACTAATGTAGCTATGAGTATATCCGTTAGAACTCTGTCAGGTAAGGTGTTCGTTGAAGTTATTGACTGTAGGTCTGTCAGAGATGGCAATCAATGGATAATTAATTTCTTGAAAACAGCGAATTATGACAGCGTTGTAATTGACGGCGCTAGTGGTCAAAGTCTTTTAGCACAAGAAATGAAAGATTTTAGACTAAATACGCCAATTTTGCCAACAGTCAAAGAAATCATCAATGCCAATACGTCTTGGGAACAAGGTATTTATCAAAAATCAATATGTCACAAAGACCAACCGTCTCTCACAAAAGTTGTCACTAACTGCGAGAAACGGAATATTGGATCAGGTGGTGGATTTGGGTATAAGTCACAGTTTAATGATATGGATATATCACTTATGGATAGTGCATTACTGGCTTATTGGGCTTGTAATAATAGCAAGCCAAAAGTTATACAACAAATTAGGTATTAGACGACTAAGAAATTAGTCGTTTTTAATATATTTTTATTACCGAACTGTCGGGTAAAACAGGAAAAGGAGACATAAAATGTCATTTAAAGCAATTGAAACACAGGAAGAATTTGACCGTATCATCAGCGAGCGTTTGTCGAGACAAAAAGAAAGTTTTGAAAAGCAGCTTGCAGATTACGACCAACTCAAAACATCTAAAGCAGACTTGGAATCACAAGTTGGTACTTTACAGTCAACTATCGAGCAATCAAAAGCTGGTCAGGAAGACTACACCAAACAAATCAGCGATTTGACATCAAAAGTAGCAGGCTATGAAACTGCTAACTTACGTACACGTATCGCTTTACAGAATGGTTTGCCTTATGACCTAGCAGACAGATTAGTCGGAGATGATGAAGAAAGTATCAAAGCTGATGCTGAACGCCTGTCGTCATTTGTCGCAAAACCACACTCAGCGCCATTGAAAAATGTTGAACCAAACATCCAAAAAGATGAAAATAGCGCTTATCGTAAATTAGTCGATGGACTAAAAACAGAAGGAGAATAAAACATGGTATTAAACAAAGGAACATTATTTGACCCAACATTGGTCACAGACCTAATCAGCAAAGTAACTGGTAAAAGCTCGATCGCACGATTGTCAGCTCAAAAACCTATCCCGTTCAACGGTGAAAAAGTTTTCACGTTTACAATGGATTCAGAAATTGATGTAATTGCTGAAAGTGGTAAGAAAACTCACGGTGGAGTATCACTTGCACCACAGACAATGGTGCCAATCAAAGTTGAGTATGGTGCGCGTATTTCAGATGAATTTATGTATGCATCTGATGAAGAAAAAATTAACATCTTGCAAGCATTCAATGATGGTTTTGCTAAAAAAGTTGCCCGCGGTATTGACTTAATGGCATTTCACGGCGTCAATCCGCGTTCAGGTACAGCATCGGCTGTTATCGGAACAAACAACTTTGACTCTAAAGTCACTCAAAATGTAGAGGCTCCAAAAGGTATTGCAGATGCCAATGGCGCTATTGAATCAGCAGTTGAATTGCTAACTGGTGTTGATGCTGATGTGACTGGTATCGCAATCAACCCGTCTTTCCGTTCAGCTCTTGCTAAACAAAAAGACTTGCAAGGAAATGCGCTTTTCCCTGAATTGAAATGGGGTGCAACACCTGACACTATCAATGGCTTGCCAGTAGATGTCAATAAGACAGTATCTGATATGTCAACAGAAAACGACCGCGCAATCGTCGGAGATTTTGCTAACGGATTCAAATGGGGTTATGCAAAAGAAGTACCACTTGAAGTTATCCAATATGGCGACCCTGACAACTCAGGTCTTGACCTTAAAGGTTATAACCAAGTCTATATTCGTGCTGAATTATTCCTTGGTTGGGGTATCCTTGATGCTACTAAATTTGCCCGTGTAACCGAAGCTGCTGTATAAGGGGGTGTTAAATGAGATACTTTAACACATTAACTAAAGCCACAATCGACACAGAGTTTAAAATCTCAGGCGGCGATTGGGTGCTTGAGGATGAACTAGAAAAAGTTGTTGCAGATATCGTTGTAGATACAGTCGACGATAAACAAAAGGAAGTAGAGCAATTTTCGGAAGAAACTACTGGTGACGAGACATACGACGGTATCACTAAAGCTCAAATCATGCAAGAATTAGATGCTTTTGGTATTGAGTATGACAAGAAAGCTACTAAACGTGTGTTATATGACCTTATGACAACTCAAGGAGAGTGATTCCATGGCAAGTTTCGCAAGTATTGACGACTTAACAACCTTATGGCGAGCGTTGAAACCTGACGAGATTGAACGAGCTGGGAAATTACTGGAAGTTGTTTCTGATTCCTTACGCATGGAAGCGCATAAGGTCGGAAAGGACTTAGATGTTATGGTGGGCGAAAGTCCGCCATATTTTCTTAGTGTCGTGAAGTCTGTGACGGTTGATATTGTCGCCAGAACGCTTATGACGTCAACTGACCAAGAACCAGTCATACAAGGTACTGAAAGCGCATTAGGCTACTCACAATCGTTTTCTTATCTCGTGCCAGGTGGTGGTCTATTTATCAAAAATAGCGAATTAAACCGTCTTGGTCTAAGGCGTCAACGGTATGGAGTGATTGATTTTTATGGCTAGATTAAAAGGTATTACAATCACGCTTGTTGATAAGATCCAAAACGGAGAGGACGACTTTGGAGCTATTATCTATGATGATGTTGAAATCTCGGTAGATAATGTCTTAGTCGCTCCAACATCAACGGACGACATTGTCAATCAAATGTCCCTAACTGGTAAAAAAGCAGTATACACACTAGCTATACCAAAAGGAGACACTCATGATTGGGAAGATAAGGAAGTGAAATTCTTTAATCAACGGTGGCGAACGTTCGGAGTCCCTTTAGAGGGTATCGAGGGCATGATACCGCTTGACTGGAATAAGAAAGTGATGGTTGAAAGGTATGGCTAACAAGTTTAAATTAAATTATTCTGGCGTTGGACAACTTTTGAAATCAGCAGAAATGCAAGCTATCTTGTCCGAGAAGGCGACAGCAATTCAGCAACGTTGTGGCGATGGCTACGAGACCGACACGTATGTCGGAAAAACACGCGCTAATGCTATGGTCAAAGCGACATCGTTCAAGGCAAAGCGTGATAATTTAAAAAATAACACGTTACTAAAGGCGGTGCGATGATGATTGAGGTTGTTATTAGAAAATATCTGTCTAGCGTTTTGAGTGTCCCTGTATATCTCGAAAGACCCGAGGAAACACCTGAAAGTTTTGTCTTGTTTGAAAAAACTGGAAGCAGCAGAAGCAATCATATTTTGTCATCAACTTTTGCTTTTCAAAGTTACGCTAATACCATGCAAAAGACAGCTGAGCTTAACGAACAAGTCAAGGACGCAGTCGATGGACTGTTAAGTCAAAATGAAATTCACAGCGTCAGATTAAATAGCGATTATAACTATACTGACACAACTACCAAGCAATACCGCTATCAGGCGGTGTTTGATATTGGACATTATTAGGAGGAAAAATATAAATGGCAGATGCTAAAAATGTATCGACAGCAAAACCAAAAATTGGTGGGGCTATTTATTCGGCACCACTCGGAACAGCACTACCAACTGACGCAACCACTGCTTTAAATGCAGCTTTCAAAAGTTTAGGATATATTTCAGAGGACGGTATGACGAATACCAACTCGCCATCAAGCGAGTCAACAAAGGCTTGGGGTGGTCAGGTTGTATTATCAACTCAAACAGAGAAAGAGGACACGTTCCAATCAACTCTAATCGAGGTGCTAAACGTTGAGGTGCTTAAAGAAGTCTATGGTGCTGACAACGTAACTGGAACTATCGACACTGGTATCACGATTAAGGCTAACGCTAAAGAGTTAGTAGAACATTCTATCGTCGTGGACATGGTGCTAAAAGGTGGTATCTTGAAACGTATCGTACTACCTAGCGCCAAAGTATCTGAAATCGGAGACATCTCTTATGGAGATTCTGATGCAATTGGATATAAAACGACATGGGCTGCGCTACCTGACACTGACGAAAATACTCACTACGAGTATATCAAAGCGCCAACAGTTGCCGGAGGTGGTGCTTAATGTTAAAAGGTACAACTAAATCAGGGTTTAATTTTGATATTGAAGATAAACGTTTGAATAACTACGAGTTGCTGGAAGCGATTAGTGATGTTGAAGAAAGTCCGTTGGCGTTGCCTCGTGTAATCAAATTATTACTCGGAGACAGTAAAGCTAAAGCACTCAAAAATCATGTACGAGATGATGAAGGATTTGTTTCTTCTGAAAAACTATCCGCTGAAATTATGGAAATTTTCGAGTCTCAAACGCTAAAAAAATAACGCTCCTCGCTGGGATGATTAGATTTGATGAGGATGCACTAATCTGTGACCTTGCAGAAACTTATCAAATATACGATTATCGACAGCTACCGCTCCAAATGGTAGCTGTTTTTTCGTATGGTTTGAGAGATGACAGCCGCATCAAAATGAGCATCCGCAAGCAGTCTGCACCGCTTGATACTATTTTGCTAGCAGGTCTTAGCGATAGGTTGGCCTTGTTGCTATGGACTAAAACAAAAGATGCTGAGCATGGTCGCAATAGACCGGATTCAATCTTGGAAAGTCTGGCGAATGTCAAAAAAGAGTCAAGTCAGCTAACATTTGCATCTGGCGAGGAGTTCGAACAAATGAGACGAAAATTATTAGAAGGAGGTGGTTAAATGGCTACTGATTTAGGTCAAGCATATGTGCAGATTGTGCCATCAGCCAAAGGCATCAGTGGGGCTATCCGTGGGCAATTAGACCCAGAAGCTAGTTCGGCTGGTATAAGCGCAGGGAACAACATAGCTGGTAGCATGATTAAAATCATCGGGACAGCAATCGCTGCTGCTGGAATAGGTAAGTTATTTTCATCTGCACTATCCGAGGGAGCTGACTTACAGCAATCAATGGGCGGTATTGAGACGCTTTTCAAAGGTTCGGCTGATAAAGTCAAGAAATATGCAGATGAAGCCTATAAAACATCTGGTCTGTCAGCTAACGACTACATGCAGAATGTAACAAGTTTTTCTGCTAGTCTATTACAATCAATGGGCGGAGATACTGAAAAGGCTGCTGATAAAGCCAATATGGCTATGGTCGATATGTCCGATAATGCCAATAAAATGGGCACGAATATGGGAGATATTCAGAATGCTTATCAAGGTTTTGCTAAGCAAAATTACACGATGTTGGACAATCTGAAATTAGGCTATGGCGGGACCAAGGAAGAAATGTCTCGTCTTTTAACTGATGCCACGAAGTTAACTGGTGTCAAATATGATATCAATAATTTGAGCGACGTATATAGCGCAATTCACGCAGTCCAGGAACAACTAGGCATTACTGGAACAACTGCAAAAGAATCAGCAGAGACTTTCAGTGGTTCATTGGCATCAATGAAGTCAGCATTCTCTAACGTGCTTGGTAAGTTAGCGCTAGGTCAAGCAATCGAGCCAGAACTTAAAGCATTGGCAGAAACAACAAGCACATTTTTGTTTAAAAATTTCTTTCCAATGGTCGGTAATATTTTAAAAGGCCTTCCGACGGCTATTGGTACTTTTATATCAGCAAGCGCTCCGATATTGTCTCAACAACTTGGTGGCATGCTTTCAAATATAGATACTAATCAGGTGCTGTTATCTTTTCAAACGATGTTTAATAATGTATTAAATTGGATAACCGCAAATTTACCTAGTTTCTTAGCTAAAGGTGTTGAGATATTAACCAATATCGGAAACGGTATTTTACAGGCTATTCCAACTTTAATAACAACCGCCGGACAAATAATCAACAATTTATTCAACTTCTTGATGACTAATTTACCAGTCATCTTTGAAGCTGGTAAAAGCCTGTTACTCAATTTAGTCAGCGGGATAATCGCAAATTTGCCAGCTATTGGAAACGCTGCAATTCAAGCAGTAAGTAGTTTTATTGACGTGATAATCCAAAACTATCCAACGTATCTAGCTAAAGGGTACGAAATTATAGGGTCTTTGATTATGGGTATCATGCAAAGATTGCCTGATTTAATCAGCACAGCATTAAGTCTGATGACTAGTTTCTTATTGATGATTATATCTAAAGTACCCGATTTACTTTCTGCTGGAGCTCAGTTGCTTGGTAGTATGGTGTCCGGGCTGATTAATAACTTACCTCAGATTTTAAGCGCTGGAGTAAATATAATCACGAGCCTTTTGAGCGGTATCAACTCAATGGTTGGTAAAGTTATATCTGCCATCTTAAACATGGGTAACGACATAGTCAGGAATGTTACGGGAATAGATTTAGCAGGAGCTGGCAGAGCAATAATTGACGGCTTTGTAGGTGGTTTAAAAGGCGCTTGGGAAAAAGGTAAAGAGTTCGTCGGCGGTATCGGAGACTGGATAAAGGAGCATAAAGGCCCTATCGAGTATGACAGAAAGTTACTCATTCCAGCTGGTAATGCAATCATGAACGGTTTAAATAATGGATTGCAAGACAGATTTAAAGATGTAAAATCAACAATTTCAAGCATGGCTAATGAAATGCAAGACAGTTTCAACGTCGGTCAAATGATTAACGATGAACTGGCAAGCGTGAGCAATAGTGACTTGCAGGCTAAGCTATATAGCGGACAGAATTTGGTTAAACAAGTGATTGACGGAGCTACTGGTCAGACTAGCAATGCAGATGTTTTACGTGCGATTAAAGGCATGTCTGACAGACCAATTGTAGTATCTAATCAGGTAGACAGTCGTGAGTTTTCTCGCTTAACCGCTCAACCAATGAATGAAGAAATTGACTTGTATCAACGTCAAAGAAATAGAATGGCAGGTATCTTAATTTGAGCTTATCAGTAACATATGACGGTCAAAGCCTAAATGATTTTTTAGGAGTTGGTCAAAACTACAATGCCTTTGATAGCGCTGAATGGAGTAATGAACTTCGCAACATCGGCAATTCAAATGGCACAACGTATCTATATAGGTCATACGGAGCTAAAACAATTACAATGCCTTTCTACATCAAAGGTAGCGTAAAGACCAAGTATGACATGCTTATGACGGTTTTAAACGTATCAGAGCCTAAGCGATTGACTTTTGGCAATCTTGCTAACAGATATTTCTTGGCTTTGCCAGACGGTAAGGTTGAGTTTGAGATGTTAGGCGGAAACGCTGGACGTGGTACTATCACTTGGCTGATACCTGACGGAATATCACACTCAGTAGACACTAAGATAGTAACAGCTAGTGTTGTAGACGGCATTTTAACCGCTAACGTTAATAACAATGGTTCTGATGAAGTATTTCCAACATATCGATTCAGTTATCCAGCAGAAAACGGATATCAGGAAATAGTCCATGCTGGTGGCGTGTTAAAAATGGGTAATGCCGAGGAGGTAGACAAAGAGTTCGTCAAAAGCGAGAAAATGGTAGACACAACAACTTTCTCAGAACTTACTAGATACACGGGTCTCAGTCCATACAGTCCTAGTGAGTTTGATTTGTCAGGTACGCTTGCAGTACAAACAGCTGGTGGAGCTGATACAAGAGGTCTTAGGCTTGCTAACCGTGGCACAGGGGCTAAAGTTTATGCAGGCGGTGCTATGCGTTATACAGTTCCAGCAGATGTTAGTGGTGATGTTGGGGCTAAGAACTTTTGGTCTTATATGCAACTTCTTTTCTGGGTCGGTCGAGTTGGACAGACTGGTGTCACTCAAATTATTTACACAGACGCTGACGATAAGATAATTGCGATGTACACCATCGGTAAATGGACGACATCTGGTAGTGGTGCAAGGTGCAAAGCTCAATATATGGGTGCTGATGGCAATCTTGTAACTCGGTTTGATGAGGAATTTCAAGCAAATAATATTGACACTCAGAACCCTTTTAGCATTCGTCAAGGTTCTTTTGATTTTGTGAAACAAGGCGATAATTTGAGATTTTACTTTTTCGGTAGATACTCAGATGTTTATGCACCACACTTGGCAGATGTCAAGTGTCACAAGGTATATATCGTCGAAGCTGACGTATTCGGTCGAAAAGATAACGACTATATCACACACAACGCCTTGAAGCGTTTTATTTTTCAAAAAAATAATGTTGATTCTTGGGACGACATCCCCAATCGATACGTAGCAGGTAGTGAATTAGTAGTTGATACAGAGAGCGGTAATATCTATTTCAACGGTCAACCAGCCAACGATGAGCGAGTAGAGGGTACTTACTTCTATCCACTAAAACCTGGCACTAATAAGATTGAGTTTTATCAGTCAAGCTGGGTAACGAACCCGCCAAACGTCACGGTAGAATATAAGGAAAGGTACTTATAATGCTTATATCATTACACGATAACTATCAGCGAAGAATAGCGCATATTGACAACGCACTACCTAAAGCGATGCACTATAACGATGACAAATGGAACAGAAACCTCGCATACGGTACTGGTATATTTGAATTTACAATTGACAGACAAGATTTAGAGTATGAAAGTCAGTTAGTTGTAGGTAATTACATTAGTTTCAGGTACAACAATCGTGACTATATGTTTACGATTTTAAGGTCGAAAAAAAGTTCAGACGATAAGAAAATCATCGTTCATTCTGAATATTTGTCGCTAGGCTTGCTTAAATCGACACAAGACCCTCTAGACCCGTCACAATCACATACGCTAGAGTGGTATCTTACACAGTCAGGTATATTGGTCAATAGCGGTATTAAATTGGGTATTAATGAAGTGCCTGATTTGGTGCGTAAAATAAAAATTGATGGCGAGCAGACATCCCTTCAAAGATTGACAAGTTTTGCTACAAATTTCGGTACTGAAATTGAATACGTCACAACGCTAAACCGCGATGGCACTCTTAAATCTTTGGTTGTTAACTTCTACAAAAAGTTTGATGGTGTTAATCAAGGTGTTGGAACTAACAGACAAGACTTGACTTTATCTTATGGGAAAAATGTATCAGGAATCAAACAAACAACTGATATAACGGACTTCTTTTCAATGATTACGCCAAAAGGGAAAGATGGACTAACTATCACGAGCCTAGACCGTACAGAGTATGACGATAAAGGCAATGTATTGTTTTTCACTCGTCCAGGGCAAAGCTCAATCTATGCGCCACAATCAGCGCAACGCTTCCCAAGTCGTCTAATCAGGACTAACAACGACTACACAGACCACAAGTATAGTGCTGACGGAACATCAGACCAAAATACACTATATACTTTGGCTTTGAACGAGCTAAAAAAACATTGTGACCCGTCAATCGTATATGACGTGACAGGATTTTACGACTTGGACATTGGGGATACTGTTAAGATTTTTGACGCAAGTTTTAACCCTCCGCTGATGCTACAGGCACGAGTAGCTGAGCAGACTATCAGTTTTTCTAATCCATCGAATAACAAGACTGTTTTCGGCAATATCGTAGCTTTAGAAAGTCAGGCATCACAAGACTTGGCGGGTCGTCTTAAAGAACTGGTAGACCAAGTGACACCTTATCGCTTTGAAATTGTCAGCGATAATGGACTAACTTTTAAAAACAACGAAGGCAGTACGACACTAACAGCACGAGTTTTTAAAGGCTCAAATGTCGATGAGGTTTCAGTAGATAGCTTTGAGTGGCTTATTGACGGTGTATCTTTTGGCAGTACGTCTAAATCACAATTAATCAACGCCAGTCAGGTAACTGGTACATCCGTAGTGCGTTATAACGCTAAAATCGGAGATACAGTTATCGGAGGACTAGAGGTCACGCTGCAAGATGTGTCGGACGGTAAGCCAACAGGTGTTACCCAAAGCGACACAGAGCCTACCGAGACATATGAAGGCATGCTGTGGAAATACACGGGAACTGATGACTTACCAGTCACAGGGACAACAGCAGTACCACAAGTGACATATGTCAACACAGACGACAATTGGAAAGTTTTAGACTTACCGCCAGAAAATATTAACGCACCAACACTATCAAAGCTGTCTGATGATTGGGGCGATATTAAAGCCGGAAGTTTCACGAATTGGCAGTACGATGTAGGTCAAGCTTCCAACACGCTTAACGGCGTCTATATCGCTAATGGACGAGTGCTAAATCTATCTATCGAAAATCCAAAATCGCAAGATCCAGATTTCAAAGGGGTCGCAAAAGGAGTGGCGGTAAGAGGAACAGAAAGCTATGCAGGTCTTGAACAACATTATATGAAGCTATTTCCAACGGAAAACGACCAAAGCGCAAATGAAATTATAAAAGATTTTGATAATTTTTGGGTCACGCAGAATAGAGCGGCTAGATTTAGTAGCTATATCTACACAAGCGGAATTAAACAGTTACTGATTAATACTGATGAGCTGCTGATAACAGGTAAGGCGACTGCTGCTGGCCAAAGAGGATATGCAGGTAATGTCATGCTATCATCAGAGGCTAGAGCGGTCAGTATCGTGCCTAATACACCGTACACGATTGGCAGTCTAGCTAATTACGACGCTATCAAGCTGTATGGTCAACTATTCGCACGTCGTAATTTTACGCTAGAGCTTGACTTGACTGGTCCACAATTGCAGTACCCTGACTTTGCAGGTTATACACGTATGGTATCAGCCACTACTGGTTCACGTAACGAGAATGCAGATAGCCGTGAATTTATGGTATACGCTTGTATTAATAGCGCACTGAATACACTTTTGTTCAAGGTATTTTATCGTGACGGCGGTGGTAACTGGACCGAGAACACAAACCCGGCGAATGTGATATATAAAGTTGTGCCGATTATTTATTAAAAATTGAAAGGGGAATAATGCCAAAAGATGAAGACAACAGCATTTTGTTTGAAGTGTTGCAACGTCTCACTAAGATTGAGACAAACACCGAGGGCTTGAATGAAATATCTGGAATAGCTAGAAGTGCACTAGCTAAATCAGAAGAAAACTCAAGAGACATTGAAGAAATCAAAGAGAAACAAAAGTGGACGGTGCATACTATCGCTGGTATCGGCGTTACCTTTATCGTCTACTTCATTACTAAAGTTATAGAGAGGTTAATAGAGAGGTAAAAAATGAAATTTCCAAAATTAACAAATGGTCAATAATTAAAGGAGGATATGATGAGTTTAGAAAATTTTAAAAACAGTAAAATCGAATGGGATACTGTTAACAAGAATTTTGAGCAATGTATCCAAATCGTAAGTGGAGACGTAAACTCAAGGACTGTAACAATTGTGATAACCGATAAAGGTGAGCCGATTAATTTAACGGGATATTCTGTAAAGCTAGTATATAAATATACGTATAATGATAGTTCTGGTTTTGTGATGTTGACGCCTACTGACGTAAAAAATGGAGAGTTTTCTCTTACAATCCCTACTGAGATGACTATTCCGGGAAGTATTAAATCAAATTTAATACTCCTAAATGAAAATTTGGAACAAGTTATCGTAAGTAAAAATATAAAATTTATTTCAGATGATTCTACAGTTACAGATTTAGCTCAAGAAGTAAATAATAAGATTGATGATTTCACAAAATTATTATTGGAAAATATGCCACAAGTGATGCGTAGTGAGTTGAATGACTTACATGCTCAAACTGATTCAAACAAGAGCAATGTTGAGCTTAAAGCAAATTTAGCTGATATGACGATCTTACAAAGTGCAATGGCAGACCTAAAAAATGAAGTAGAAGCATTTGGTATTAGTCCTGAAAATTTAGTTACTATAAAAT
>OGOT01001482.1_pt1 | contig 14549 bp, 12 predicted proteins | sample 1552791 | NCBI WGS metagenome assembly OGOT01 (sample SAMEA2580160, study PRJEB22360) | human gut metagenome | biome: human gut; feature: human-associated habitat; material: faeces | place: Denmark | collected 2008/2010
GGCGGGGTTGTCTAAGGATCTTGTTGAACTTCCGCCTTTGGCCCAAATGGAAACGGGGGACGCATCTGCATCCCCCGTTTTTGTTGCGGTTAGTCCAAGTCAATAAACTTGGTGCTTATGACATGGCCGTCTTTTACGAGCATTCTGGCCATGGTGGGGCCTCGGGTGCCTCTGGGATAGCTGGCGCTGCCTGGGTTGAGGACGAAGCAGCGGCCCACTTGGGCTTCTTTGGTTACGTGGGTGTGGCCGTTGATGGCTACGTCTACGGATCCAACCGGGAGGTCTTCGCGGTAGTGGGCTACGGCGAACTTGAGTCCTTCGTAGGTAAAGAGCGCCAAGCGGTCCACATCGGGGCCGTAGTCGCGGTAGTAGTCGTTATTACCCAGCACCGCTCGCACGGGGGCGATGGTGCGCAGGTGCTCGTAGTCCATCTCCGACGTAAGGTCGCCGGCGTGGATAATCAGATCCGCACCCTTAAGCTCGTCCAAGAGCGCAGGCGAAAGATAGCCGTGGGTGTCCGAGATAATGTCGATACGCTTGGCGCTTGCACTGTTCATGGGATCCCTTCCGCAAAAAGATTTGGTGCATTCATGCAAAAAGCCCCACGGCTCCGCAGACGATTTTGGTCTACAGGGCTGCGGGGCCGGTGTACTAGAGGCTCAGGGCCTTTTTGAGCGGTACGACGCGACGGCGCGAAACCGGTACGCGTTCGTCGACGCCCGTAATGCCCAGCTGGATAGCGCCCGAGGGAACCGTCTCGACGTCGGTGACACACGCCAAGTTGACGATATAGCGGCGGTGAACGCGGAAGAAGCCAAAGTCGCAGAGCTTGGCCTCGAACTGTGCCAGCGAGGTCGTGGACAAAAAGCGGTCATCGACCGTATAAATACAGGAGTAATCGTCCTTGGCCATAATAAAGCGAATGTCGTCCACGGGGATGAGGACCTTGCGGGCGCCCTTTTCCACCGGGATGCGCTCGATGGTCACCTTGCTGTCCGTGACAGGCTTGGCGCGTTGCATAACCTTATCGATCGCTCGATCCAGGCGAGCCTCCTCGACCGGCTTCATCAGATAGTCGACGGCATCCACATCAAACGCCTCGACCGCATGATCGCTGTACGCGGTTACGAATACGATCGCCGGCGGATTCTTGAGCTTATGCAGTGCCTCGGCAAGTTGCAGACCCGAAGCGCCAGGCATCGAGATATCGAGGAACACAACATCGACGCGGCTCTCCATAAGCATCTCGATAGCGGAGCGAACGCTCGACGCTTCTGTGATCGTGCCGATCTTGCCCGTCTGCTCGAGCAAGAAGCGAAGTTCCGAACGGGCCGGGGCCTCATCATCCACAATCATCGCACGCAGCATAGGGATAAAACCTTTCGTCAACTAACTACGTCGGGCATCCGCCAACTAGCGTTAAACCCGTAACCTATCATTCTACTCTTGAATGTCGAAGATGCTCTCCGACAAATCGAGATGCAGGAGCACTTTAGCGCCCTTGCCCGGGGCCGATTCGACGCGTGTATAAGAGTGCGGTCCATAAAAGCGATGGATGCGCTCCGAAATATTGTGCATGGCCACACCGGCGCCGCCGCCCTGCGGGGAACTGGCGTCGGGACGGGCGGAGCGTTCGTCAAACAGTCTGGCAGCGGTGCCTTCGTCCATGCCCACGCCGTTATCGGCGACCACAATCAAAATCGCATCTTCGCCATCCCTGTGGACCGACACGTCGATCATCAGTGCATCGTCGTCGCCCATACCATGGCGCACGGCATTCTCGACGATTGGCTGGATTACAAATGCCGGCACCAGCGTGTCCTCGACGTCCTCGGACACGTCGAAGGTCGCCAGCACGCGATCCTCGCCAAAGCGCGCCTTCTCAAACGTCAGGTAGCGCTTGGTCTGCGCGACCTCGCGCGACACGGGAATGAGCGAGCCCGAATTGTCGAGCGTGGCGCGATAGAACGAGGAGAACTCGCGCAGCAGCTCGCGGGCGCGCAGCGGATCGGTACGCGTAAACGACGCGATGGTGTTGAGCGTGTTGAACAGAAAATGCGGGTTGATCTGCGCCTGCAGGGCACGCACCTCGGCACGGGCCGTGAGCTCCTTTTGCACCTCGAGCTCGTGGATGGCGAGCTGCGTGGACAGGATCTCGGCAAAACCCGAGGCAAGCGCGTACTGAGTGCGGTCGACGGCACGCGGGGTCTTGTAGTAGAACTTGAGCGTGCCGACGGTGCGATCGCCCACCTTGATAGGAGCGATGATACCGGCGGGAACATGGTTGTGCGAGCCATCCGAGCCCACCACGTCCACCACACGGTTGAACGACTGGACGATACCGTGCTCGATGACGTAGCGCGTGGCAAGTGTGTGGATGGGCGAATCGGGCAGCAGCTTTTCCTCAAACTCGCCCGCGCAGGCCAGCACGTTGCTCTCGTCGGTGATGGCAACCGTCATGGCACGCGTCTCGGGCAAAATGCGCTGGCACACCAGACGCGCCGACTCCTGCGTCAGACCGCCTTTGATGTCCTCGAGCATGGCAGAGGCCACCGAGAGTGTCTCTTCGGTGTACTGCGAACGCACCGAATCGGGATTGAGCGTCAAATAGATAAAAATGCATAGAAAGATGCACAGCAGTGCGCAGGCGACCACGGTCGCGATCGGCTCGATTCCAGTCGCCAGGGCAAAAATAAAGTACACCAACACGCAAATGGCGCAGACAACGGCGATCACGCGAAAGATAGATATTGAGTTATCGCGCTGGGCGCGGCGGTCGATCATTCAGTCCCCTCCAGGATGCTGGTCAGTTGTGCGTCGCGCCAGAGCCCGTCCATGATCTTGGGCCAGAAGCTCTGAAAACGCAGGTAGCTTGCGGCGTTTTGACGCGCGTAGGTCTTGGCCTCGTCAATACCGTGCCGCCAAATGCGTAGGTACCCTTCGTGCTCGCGGGTAAACATGCTGCGAACCATGGCGGTCTTGCGCACGCGGTCATCGAGCTCGCGCGAAATCCACGGGCCCGGATAGGGCATGAGCGACGCGGCCGTGACGGGAACGAGCTCCTGCTGGTGCGCGGCAAATGTCAGCTTGGCACGCTCGTAGTACCAACGGTACACATCCTGCATAAAGCGCGGCGAGCGCTTCTCGGACTCGGGCGGCAGGTGACGAACAACCCACTCGTTGTCAAACCACACGTCGTAGCCAAACATGCGCATGTTAAAGAGGTAATCTAGGTCCTCGCCTCGGGTGATAAACGGGTCAAACGCCACACGGGTAAAGGCGCGGGCATGAAGCGCCACAAGGCCGCCGCACACGTAGTTTGAACGCGAAATACGGGTGCCCGAGAGCGCCTTTTTCATCCAGCGATTAAACTCGATGCGTTTGGTCCACCAACGATGGCAAATGCCCACCTTGTCTGTGGGCGCCAACGGCGATCCGTCGCGATCGTAAAAGTAACCGCTCTTAACCAAAATCGGCAGGCCTTGACGCGTCTGCTGGCCCAGTGCATAGGTCGCGCGCTTCATAAAGTCGGCATCGATAACGGTCTCGTCGTCATCCAAAAAGACAACGGCATCGTGGCCGAGCACCGCAGCGCAGGCAAGCCCCATGTTGCGAATGGCGCCGTATCCGCGCAGGCTCACGCACTCGCCCGAGCCCTTGGGAGCAATCTGCGCCACACGGTCGGCGATACGCGATGCCTGGGTGTTGGTAACCACGGTGACCTTGAGCGTAGGGTGCGCGTCGACGATTTCGTGGACGCGCTTCGACACATCAGCCGTGAACGAGATGGGGCAGACCACCAAAAGGATAATCCTCGGAATGTCGCGCACCTGCTCGAGCGAGGCCAGGCAGCGGTCGAGCTCGGGATTGGTGGCGTTGAGCTTCGTCGAGTGGTCATAGACGCCGGGAGCGTTTGCATGGGCCTCGTCGTCTGCCCAATATGTTGGAATCACAACCGTGGCGTTCATGCCTTCCCTCCCTGCAACACAAAAACGGGGCGCCGCCAAACACAGGCGACGCCCCGCGACCTAGCTGATTCCATCATACCCACTTGGGCAAATCATTGCTCGCAAGTCGCAATGTTTATTGCGGATAACCCCAAAAGAGTACCGCGGACAGGCACAATAGCCGCTCGCTTCTATGCGGCCCGCTCTGCCGCCTGAGTCATGCAAGACAGGCGGACCAGCAGCACAAAGCCAACGACCAGCAGCACGCCAATGGAAAGGACGCCTAGCGACGGGTTGCCGGTCAGCGAGGTGACGACCGACACTAGGAAGGTGCCCATGACGCTTGCATAACGACCAAAGATGTCAAAGAAGCCGTAGTACTCGTTGGATTTTTCCTTAGGGATAATGCGGCCAAAGTAGCTACGGCTGAGCGCCTGCACGCCGCCTTGGAACAGACCGACCATAATGGCAAGCACCCAGAACTCAAAGGCGGTCTTTAGGAAGAATGCGGCGAACAGCACAATGCCCATGTAGGCGGCGACGGCCACCAGGATCATGTTGAGCGTGCCCACGCGTCCGGCGAGCTTGCCGTAGATGATGGCAGACGGAAAGGCCACAAACTGCGTAACGAGCAGCGCCAGCACCAGCTGGGTCGAGTCGATGCCCAAAGCCGAGCCGTAGCTGGTAGCCATGGAAATGACCGTGTGGACGCCATCGATATAGAAGAAGAACGCGATCATGTAGACCAGCACGGTCTTGTTGTGGGCGATCTCGCGCATGGTGTGTCCGACCTCGGAAAACACACCGCCCACGATGTGGCCGATAGTGTCCTCGGGACCGCGCTCGCGACCGTACTTTTGCTTATAGGTGCGAATGAGCGGCAGGGTAAAGATGAGCCACCAGGCACCAGTGATGATAAACGACAGACGCGTTGCCAACATGGTGGGGACGCCAAGAGCGGGACCACCCATGATGAGCGCCAGGCAGATGATGAACGGCACGGTGGAACCGATGTAGCCCCAGGCATAGCCCGAGCTGGACACGGCGTCCATGCGCTCGTCGGTGGTAATGTCAGGCAGCATGGCGTCGTAGAACGTCATAGAAGAGTTAAGGCCGATGGTGCACAGCACGTACACGGTCAAAAATGCCATGGCGGACATTGGGATAGCCTGCGCCAGGCAAAGAACCAGGCCCGTGAGGAAGAAGCCCAAGAAGAACTTAATCTTGTTGCCGGCGTAATCGGCAAGCGCGCCCAGAATGGGCATGAGCATGGCAATGACCAGCGAGGCGATCGTCTGAGCGTTGCCCCAAGCGACCACCAGGTCTGCCGAGGAAGCACCGGTATTGATGGCGTTAAAGTAGATGGGCACCACCGAGGTATTGAGCAACACGAGAGCCGAATTGCCCACATCGTACATAACCCAGTTACGCTCGAGCTTGGTGTATTTCATGGACAGGGCCCCTTCGTATTCGCCCGATATGCAGTTAGTTCATCGTACCCCAATTGCACAGAAGCGCTGGTAAGGATTCGGCAAAGGGGCAGGAGCGGTCATACGGACACGCAGGGCGAAACACCATCCCATCAAAGCAGTTGCGGTGAAATAGTTCCCGCTTAGCCCTCCGGGGGCTTCATTCAGGAACTATTCCACCGCAACTTATTGAAACGGTTTGTTATTCCTCGCGGTCGAACTCCTCGTCGGCGTCGAGTACGCGGCCGCTATAGTTGATATGGCCGGTCACGGCATCCATGTCACCGGTCTCGATAAAGCGGGCAACGGTGAGCTCGTAATCGGTCAGCGCGCGCTCAAAGACCTCGGAGAAGCTCTCGGTCGAGACCTCATCGGTAAAGGGGTTCTTCCATGTCAGGTGGCCCAGGTTACCGGTGCGCTCGGGCAGCTCCGTCGTCACGCGATGAGCAAGGCCGTCGAGCAGCGAGTAGTCATGCACCAAGCCCTCAACCAGGGCAATCGCGCGCGTCTTTACCGAGCCGGCAGGCTCAATGGTGCGATAGAGCATCTGCATGTCCGAGACGGCGCCGGCGTACTCCCCCGCCGGGATGTCGATACCGTACACGCGCCCGGCGACGTAGCTCATCAGCACACCGGCCACGCGATTGATGCGGTCGGTGGTGACGATCTCGCCCGCCGGCGGATAATCCTCGACCGTGGCACCGTCGCGCTTGAGCTGTAGCATCAGCACGTCCAGATCGCTTTCGAGCACGGCGTGAACTTGGCTGCCCGAAGCCTCGAGCTCGGGGGCGGAATCTACGATGCCAAACTGCTGCTCGTAGACAAAGGGGTGGGCATTGCGGTCGAGCACATAGTGCGACAGCAGGCCCAGCGCAAAGGCGCGGCCCAGATTGGCATCGCGCGGCTGCAGGTGCGACACGCCGTCGCGCAGGCACGAGAACTGGCGCGACATGCGCGAGCGGTGCATGACCTGAGCAAGCGACGTGCAGTCAGAAACGCGCGGCGTGAGCATGTGGAAGAAAAACGGGTCGGGACCTTGGTTTCCCAGGATAAAGGCGATGCGCTCCTCGTCGGACGTAATAACGCCCTGCGGAAGACGGTCGATACTTTCCTCGCCAAACAGATGATGCGTAATGAGCGCGGGCATAATGATCCTTTCGATTTCATTCGATGTCACCCATTATGCCCACCGCACGGTCATGCCAAACCTGCGGCGGTAAACGATGATATGCAGACTGCCTACGCAAGCCCCAAGTGCGCCTTGACCTCGGCAGCGCGACGACGGGACACAGGCACCGTCGAGGTTACGCGATCGAGCCTGAGCTCCATAAGACCCGTGGAACCGATCTCGACATTGTGCACGTCTTCCAAATTGACCAGATAACTGCGGTGGACACGGATAAAGCCCTCGGAGGCCAGGCGCCGCTCGAGCGAGGAAATCGACTCATTGATCAGGTATGTTCCCTCGGCGCAGACGGCGTTGCAGAAATCGGCGCGCGCCTCAAAGTAGCAGACATCCGCCACGGGAATGAACACCTTTTTGCCCCCGCGGTCCACCGTCAGGCGCAAAGGCTGGCGCGGAGCATGGACGACACGGCGAGCGCCCAGGGCGGTCTCGATCTTGTCGAGTGCCTTTGACAAGCGGGTATCCTCGACCGGTTTGACGATGTAATCGACAGCATCAAGGTTATAGGCATCAGCCGCATACTCGGCAAATGCCGTCACAAACACCACAATCGGCGGCGTCTTTAGGTTCTGCAGCGTCTCGGCAAGTTCAATTCCCGAGCGACCGGGCATGGTAATGTCTAAAAACAGCACGTCAGGCTTGTTCGACAGAATCGACTCCACGGCTTCGGTGACATTGCCCGCCTCGGCAATCTGACCTACACGCGTATCCTTTTCCAACAGATAACGTAGCTCAGCCCTAATGGGAGGCTCGTCATCAACCACCAAGATGTTCCAGCCTTCGGACATATGCGCTTCCCCTCTTTTTCTCTCAATCCAACCGCGTGCTACACCGTTAGCGGCGCCGGCTCATGCGGCTCGCCGTTCAACTCAACGATGACCTGTGTTCCCACGCCCTCCTGGGACTTCACGCGCATGCCAGAATCTTCTCCGTAAAAGAAATGGATGCGCTGAAGCACATTGAAGAGCGCCAGACCGCAACCTCGCTTGATGGAGCCGTCGGCGGTAATGCTCTCGGGCTCCTCTCGGCGATGCTGCTCAAACAGATGCGCGCAGACTTCTTCGCTCATACCGATGCCGTCATCTTCGACGATGATCTCCAGGCCGTCATCGGTCTCAAAAGCCCTAACACGAATAGAAAGCGGCTCGGTCTCGCGCTGCGCATGCTTGATGCAGTTTTCGAGCAGCGGCTGCAAGATAAACGGCGGCACCAGGCTGTCGCGCACCTCAAAGTCGATGTCGACCGAAACGCGCAGACGGCCGTCGCCATATCGGGCCTGCATAAGATTGATATAACGAGTGCCCTGTTCCACCTCGTGCTCGAGCGTGGTGAGCGTATCGGAATCAGAAAGCGTCTGACGATAGTAGTTGGAAAAGTCGATCAGCAGCGATCGCGCTTTGTCGGGCTCGGTTCGAACGAGCGACACGATCGTGCTAATGGTATTGAATAGAAAATGCGGGTCGACCTGCGACTGCAGGGCGCGAAGCTCAACGCGGGCCGTGAGCTCGTCCTGGCGCTCGAGCTCAAAGCTGGCGAGCTGCGTGGAAATGAGATCGGCAAAACCCGAGGCAAGGGCCGTCTGGCGCATATCAATGCTGCTCAGGCGGGGATAGTACAGCTCGAGCGTACCCACGCAATGCCCGCGCACGGTAAGCGGCGCGACAATGCCGGCGCGCAGGCGAGGAAAATAGCCGCCCGTCTCATTGGAGGTGTCACGCGAAAACACGCTCTGCTCGCCCGTCTCAATCACACTGAGCGTGGTCTTGAGCACGACCGGGGTGCCGGCCGGGCACTTTGCCGAGTCCTCGCCCCAGCTTGCCAACACCTGTTTGCCATCGGTAAAGCAGATGGCAGAGGCGATGGTCTCGGACAGGATGATTTTAGAGGCACCCAGGGCCGCTTCGGGCGTAAGGCCGCGCGACGTGTAGGCGAATATTTTTGATGCGATGGCGAGCGTACGGTCGGTTGCGCTCGATGTGAGGTCGTCGGGGACCACAAAGACATACGAGAAAAAGAAGCACAGCATGACCAGGCCGGCAATAACGACAACGCCCGGAACGGGATTGGGATTATCGGTTAAATCCCAGATAAGCAGCAGGATAAGCGCCGGAACGACAACACCGAGCAGGATGGCCTGGACCACATGCTGGGCCGTGCGAAAGACCTTGGTAGAGTTGTAGCTCTTGCCCAGAATCAGCCTGTTTAAATCCACCGTCATCCCCTTTTATCTACCGCACCCATAGCAATAAAGAGGGCCGCAAGCGACCCTCTCCATTGCATTATGCAATCAAAAACTGTGTTTTACATCCAGTCATCGACAAACGGTATCTTAGGCGCTGTATTTGTTGGCCTCGCCAAAGGTGCCAGCCTCGACGATCCAGCCGTCCTTCATGATGACGTCCATGTTGTCGGTGTTGAGCACGTGAATGTCGGCGGCGACGTCACCGTTGACGACCAGCAGGTCGGCGCACTTGCCGGCCTCGATGGAACCGGTCTCGTCCTCGATGTGGCACATCTTGGCGCCGTTGAGGGTGGCGCAGGTGATGGTCTCGACCGGGGTGAAGCCGATCTTGTCGACGAACTCGTACATCTCCTCGATGGAGCAGGTGCCGTACGGGGTGACGAAGGAGAAGGAGTCGGAGCCGATCGTCATGACGACGCCGCGCTTCTTGGCCTCGCGCAGGCAGTCGTAGTTGCGCTGCAGCTCCTTCTCGACCAGGGTGCCCTCGTACTTGTCGTGCAGCTCGGGGACGTAGACGGGCGGATAGGTGGCGTACCAGGTGGGCAGGAAGGCGATCGTCGGGGTGAAGAAGGTGCCCTGCTCGGCCATGAGGTCCATGGTGCGCTCATCGATATCGAAACCGTGAATCAGCTGCTCGCAGCCAAAGCGAACGGAATCGTAGGCAGCGGCGTGATTGTTGTAGCAGTGGCTCCACACGGGAATACCGACCATCTTTGCCTCTTCGACCACGGCCTGGATCTCCTCGGAGCAATAGTGCTGGTCGCGACCGGAGTCCCAGCGCCAGATGCCGCCACCGGTAGCCCAGATCTTGATGGCATCGGGGTTCTCGCGCAGGCGACGACGGACGGCCTTGCGCAGATCCCAAGGACCATCGACCTGGTCGCCCCAGGGGTGGGATTCCTTGTTGAGCTCCTGGGTGCAGTGGTGGGAATCACCGTGACCGGCAACACGGCAGAAGCCGAGGCCGGTGGCCAGAACGCGTGGGCCCTTAAAGACGCCCTTGTCGATGCAGTCGCGAATCTGGATACCAAAGCGGCCGATCTCGCAGACGGTGGTGAGGCCGTGGGTGAGGCAGTCGTAGGCCTGCTTGACGGCGACGGCCTGCTTCTCGAGGAGCGGCTGCATGACCCAATCGGTGTCATCGTCGGTCAGGTTGCCCGAGAAGTGCAGGTGGGTGTCGATCAGGCCGGGAAGGACGGTCTTGCCGGCGGCGTCGATAACCTCAACGCCCTCGGGAAGGTCCTGCATAGCACCGGCGTACTCGATCTTGCCGTTGTCGTCGACGAGAACGAGGGAGTTCTCGACCGGCTCGGCACCGGTACCGTCGATGAGCTTACCGCCAACGATTGCATACTTAGTGGACATGGTTCCTCCTTATGGATCCATATAGTGGGCGAGGCCGTGTTGGGTTAAGGCCTCACAAAGCTACCCAAGTGGTGCCGGGTTCGGTGCGCGGGAGAGAGGGTCCCGCGCACCCGATCCGCCCCGGCCAGGCGTTACTTTTTGCGGGAATTGGTGAAAGCCATGAGAGCCAGGCCAATAGCCAACCAGCCGATCACGATGCTCCACTCCACCATGTTGAGGGAGGCGGGAGAGAACGGAATCACGAGCAGGCCGATGATAATGGCGCAGGCAGCGATAGCGAGGCCGATGCCAAACTTGCCGCCGGGCACCTCGTAGGGACGAGGCAGGTCGGGCTCGGTGAAGCGCATGCGCAGGCAGGCGAGGGCGACCATGCCGCAGGAGAAGATGAAGGCGAGGGCCGACACGTTGGTCAGGGGGATGAGCATGTTCTTGCCCAGGAACGGACCGATGACGGTGATGACGCCCAGAACGACGCAAGCGAGCTTGGGAGCGCCGGACTTGGGGTCGACCTCGGCGAATTTCTCGGGCAGCTGGCCCTTGCGGCCCATGGCGAGCATGATGCGGCTCGTGGCGCCGTAGAAGGAGTTCATCGGGCCCATGGGTCCAAGCGTGGCGATGACGAGCATGGCCAGGTACAGGAGCATGTTGATGCCCTTGAGGCAGGCAAGCGCGGGAACCGGGCTCTTAACAAACTCATGCCAGTCGAGGATGGTGCCGAACGAGTAGATGCAAGCCATGTAGAAGCCGCCGGCGGCCAGCAGGGCCAGGGAGATGATCTTGCCGAACTTGTTCCAGTTGAGGCCCTCGGCTGCTTCCTCAGCCTGCTGGGGAATGGTGTCGAAACCGGCGTAGAAGAACGGGGTCAGAACCAGGACCGACACGATGCCGGCGAACAGGCTGGTGCTCTCGGTAGCGGCCTTGCCGCCGCCAGCACCGGCGACCTGGGAGAACACGGGCATGGCGTTGTCCGGCGAGCCGGTGAACAGCGAGACGCCCATGGCGAGCAGCATGCCGCAGAGCAGGGCCTTGGTCAGGAAGGCCTGAAGCTTGGCGGCCGAGCTGGCACCGCGGAAGTTGAGGAAGATGACGTAGACTGCAAAGCCGAGCGCGATCAGCGTCGGGAACAGATAAACGTCGGCGCCCAGGATGGTGTAGAGCTTGACGGCGCGCAGCCACTCAAGACCGGGCAGGCTGCCGAACATCTCGGACACGAGAGTCGAGATGGCGATGGCCTCCCACGGGCACAGGATGCCGTTGCCCAGGGCCAGGAGCCAACCGGTGATGTAGCTCAGCGTACGGCCAAAGCTACGATCGACATACTCGACGATGCCGCCCGAGATGGGGATAGCAGCCGTAAGCTCACCGAAAACAGCTCCGACGGGCACGAGGAAGATTGCACCCAAGAGAAATGCGATCATAGCGGGAACGGGACCGCCGCCCACGACCATCCAGTCGCCGACCTGCAGAACCCAACCGGTACCGATGATGGCACCGAAACCGATGGTGAAGAAGTTCCAGAGCGAAAGCGTTTTCTTCATGCCGCCGTCACCCTCGACTGCAACTTCTGCGTTCTTGTCCGCCATTGTTCCCCTCCTTTCCTTTTTGACGCCCCTTGGCGTCACCCCTTGCGCGATCCGTTTTGCCGCGCGCTTTTATTCCGTGGCTCTAAGATACGGCCTTGGCACAGCTGCGCCGCTTGTAGCTCGACCGAAGGCAGAACTGCAAAACGAACGGCGCCGTTTTTGGGACGAACGGCGGGGAGCGCCAAGTCCACCCTGTTCATGCCGTTTATCGAACTTTTGTTGCACGCACTCATTTGCTGCACGTCTTTTTTGTAGGATGGACGGGTCATACATGAGACGAGGCGGTACAAATGGCATACGGATACAACGACGGCGAACGGCAGCGAAACGTTCGCCTTGCCGGGCGTACCACGCCAACATCTAGGAGTGTTTCTGACAGCGACGGGCCGCAGAACCCGCAGCGTCCGCAGGATCGCCCCTCGTCGTCTATGCCGCAGAATACCAGCGCACGTCAGGCTGATTGCCCATACTCGGGCACCCGTCAACGCTGGGCCGAAGTGCCTCGGCGGCAGAAAAACGATCGACGAAAGTCTGACAATCACATCAGCCGTTTCTTTTCGAAGCCCCGCGACGGACGCAGCGCAAAGCAGCCACGGCCGATGGGACGTGTCAGGGCCACCAATCCGCGGATTCATCGTCTCTGTCTTGTCCTGTGCTCCATCATGGCATGTCTGGCCTTTGTGTATCTGGGGTCGTGTGCCTCGCATGGCTCTGCCGGCCTGGAGCCCGCCGCCGAGGACAAGCTGCTCAAGGCTCCGGTTGCGCCCGGCTACTCGTTTGCGTTTTCGACCCCGCGCTCGCAGTGGCAAGCCGGCACCATGCCCCACATCTATCAGATCGATCCGGCATGGTCGGAGCTGCCCTACGCCGGCGGTACCATCCGTCAAAATGCCTGCGGCCCCACCTGTCTTACCATGGTCTACATCTATAAGACCGGCCACACCGATATGACGCCTGTCGATATGTGCGCTCTTTCCGAGGCGGGCAACTATGCACCCACCGGAGCCACCGAGTGGTCGTTTATGACGAGCGGCGCATGGCAGCTGGGGCTTAACGGGACGCAGCTCTACAACGATCGAGACTCGATGGCCCAGGCCTTGCGCTCGGGTGCTCCCGTAATCGCCGCCGTGCGTCCCGGCACGTTTACCAACGTTGGTCATTACATCGTGCTCTACGGGATTGACGACGCCGACCAGATCGGTGTCTACGACCCCAACTCGCAAAGCCGCAGCGCCCGCCGCTGGGGCGTCGTAGAAGTCCTCAACGAAATCGAAGCCATGTGGGCCTACTACTAGTCATTTAAGAACGTCCCCAATGACTAGGTGAATAGCAAAAGCCCCGCAGTCGGAGCGGACTGCGGGGCTCATGAAGAGAGGCTAGTTTGTGGGCGTCTTGCCTGGCGCCCACGAGAGAGGCAACAGAGTAGAGACTACTCGTGGATGCGGGTACCGGAAAGGCCGGCCATGGTCTCGGCGGCCTTGTCCAGGGCGCCGATGATGCAGGTGCGGCCCTTGCGGGAACGGGCGAACTTGATGGCAGCGCGGACCTTGGGCTCCATGGAACCCTTGCCGAACTGACCCTCGTCGGCCAGGCGCTCGGCCTCGTCGGCGGTGAGGTCCTCGAGCTCCTCCTGGTTGGGCTTGCCAAAGTTGATGGCGACATGCTCAACGGCGGTCAGCAGGAACAGAACGTCGGCGTCGCAGTCCTCGGCCAGCAGCTCGCCGCCCAGGTCCTTGTCGATGACGGCGGGAACGCCCTTGTAGCAGCCCTTGTTCTCATAGTCGCGGACGACGGGGATGCCGCCGCCACCGCAGGCGATGACGATGAACTCGTTGTCGAGCAGGTTGAGGATGGAGTCGGCCTCGACGATCTTCTTGGGATCGGGGGAAGCGACGACGCGACGCCAGCCGCGACCGGAATCCTCGACGAAGACCTTGGAGGGATCCTCGGCCATGAACTCCTTGGCCTGCTCCTCGGAGAGGAAGGCGCCGACGGGCTTGGTGGGGTTCTGGAACGCGGGGTCGTCCTCGTCGACGACGGTCTGGGTCACGATGCAGGCCGTCGAGCGCATGATGCCGCGGGACTTCAGGTCGTTCAGGATGGCCTGGGGCAGCTGGTAGCCGATGTAGCCCTGGGACATGGCGCCGCACTCGGGCAGCGGCATCTCGGGGGTGCCGATGGCGTCGTGGGCAGCGGCGAAGGCGTTCTGGATCATGCCGACCTGCGGACCGTTGCCGTGGGTGATGATGATCTCGTTGCCCTGCTCGATCAGGCCGAGGAGAGCGTGAGCGGTGTTGCTCACGGCCTCGATCTGCTCAACGGGGTTGTTGCCGAGGGCGTTGCCGCCAAGGGCGACGACGATACGATCGGGCTTGCCAAGAGGCTTAGACATTGCTGGAATCCTTTCTGTAAAAGGCCTACAACCCATTAATAACCCGCGCCCGTGCGATACGCGAGTTTATTAAGGTTTATATTCTCTTTATCGCTCATTTTATTCATTTTGAAAATAGTTGAACGGTGAACGGTCGCTTTTACCCGCTCAGCGTAAAGAAACCCAGCTCAAGCATATCTACGTCATTTACGTGCAACTTTATTTTAATAGAGCAGGGATTAGACCAGATTATGCAAACTATATCTTTGCTAAACATAAAACAGACAGCGCAAAATCTTACTCGCACTATACGAGATTCTATGCACTTATTGGACGAGTATGCAGCCCTGCAATAACATGGCGTTTTTCATCCAACTTAAGGAATA
>OGOT01001486.1_pt1 | contig 14523 bp, 9 predicted proteins | sample 1552791 | NCBI WGS metagenome assembly OGOT01 (sample SAMEA2580160, study PRJEB22360) | human gut metagenome | biome: human gut; feature: human-associated habitat; material: faeces | place: Denmark | collected 2008/2010
CAGATAAAACCTGCCGAAATAAACCTGTCCCTTTTTGGCAGGTCGGTACAATAGATGGGATTAAGAATGACCGAGGGGGCCTTATGATTAAACTTGTGCTGACCGATATGGACGATACGCTGATTCCGGCTGGGCATGACGGCGCCAGCGACTACGCCATCGAGGGCATTCATGCCATGCAGGCGGCGGGTCTGCACTTTGGACCGGTTTCGGGCCGCCAGCCGTCCGCGATGGGCTGGATGTTCCGCAATTGCGCCGAGTGCTTCTCGACCGGCGCGTTCTGCAACGGCCAGGTAATGTTTGTCGACGGTCAGGCGGTCGCTTCGCGCGCGACCGACAATGCCGCCCTTATGCGCTTGGCTGACTATTTGGAACAGGAGACCGATGATACGTACCTGAAGGTCTACAGCCTGGGTGATGACTTTTGGGGTAACGATGCCTATTGCGTGACGAGCGACCCCGAGCGCGTGCGCCGCGCCATGGAGTCGGGCGGTAATACGTGGCTCAAAGGCGAAGAGGCCCCGTGCCGTCCTGTTGTCGATGATGCCCCGGTGTTTAAGGCGAATATTTGGAGTGCCCGCTCGCGCGAAGAGCTCGTGGAGCTACGCGAGCGCGTTGCCGCCGAGGTGCCGGAGCTCTCGCTTGTGTTTCCAAACAATCGTGTGCGCCTGTTCGATATTCTCCCGGCCGGTTGGGACAAGGGCTGCGCCGCCCTGGAGCTGGCGCGTGCCCTGGGTCTGACGCCCGACGAGGTGGCCGTGTTCGGTGATTCCGATAACGATCTGCCCATGATCGATGCCGTTCCCAACTCCGTTGCAGTCGCCAATGCCAACGAGGCTGTTACGGCTGCCGCGCGCTGGCATATCGGCGCTGCGGCAGACGATGCGGTTGCCGGGGCTCTGCATCAGATTGCCGACTGCGCCGCGACGGGGGAGATGCCGCCGTTTATGCGTCAGATGGATGCGACGGGTTTCGACGTCACGAACGTCTAGGGAGAAAGCTATGAAGCTTCAGCAGCTCAGGTATGTCGTCAAAGTTGCCGAATGCGGCAGCATCACCGAGGCCTCGCGCCGGCTCTTTGTGTCGCAGCCTTCGATTACCGCATCGATTCGCGATCTCGAAAACGAGATGGGCGTGCACATCTTTGAGCGCACCAACAAGGGCGTCATTGTGTCCGAGGAAGGCGAGACCTTCTTGGGCTACGCGCGACAGGTGCTTGACCAGGCCGATCTGCTCGAAGGTAAGTACAAGGGAGAGTCCGAGCAGGTGCCGCACTTTAGTGTGAGCTGCCAGCATTATTCCTTTGCCGTCAACGCGTTTGTCGATGTGATCCGTGAGTTCGATGCCGCGCGCTACGACTTTACCCTGCGCGAGGAGCAGACTCACGAGATTATCGAGGACGTCGCGCATATGAAAAGCGAACTCGGCATCTTGTACTTGTCCGAGCACAATCGCGAGGTCATCGAGCGCATGCTGGCGGCCAACGAGCTCGTGTTCGAAGGGCTCTTCTGCGCCACGCCGCACGTTTTTGTGTGCGCCGACCATCCGCTGGCGGGCCGCTCCAGCGTGACGCTCGAGGACTTGGAAGACTACCCGTTTTTGTCCTATGAGCAGGGCAGCTATAACTCGTTCTACTATTCTGAGGAGCTGACCTCGACCTTTGAGCGCCGCAAGAATATCCGCGTGCGTGACCGTGCGACGTTGTTCAACCTGGTCATGGGCCTCAACGGCTACACGGTATGCTCAGGCGTGATCAGTCACGAGCTCAACGGGCCCGGCATCATCTCGATTCCGCTCGATGTAGACGAGTACATGGAGATCGGCATCATCACGCGTAAGAACACGACGCTTACGCGCTACGGCCAAGCCTATATCGACGTGATTCGTCAGCACATATAGACTGCTGCATTCTGCACGGGCCAAATCTCTTTATGGCAGTCCAAACTGATATAGGAAGCATCTATATCAAACTGTTATAAACGTATATTTTGCGATGGCCATATGAGCGCTCATACTCTGTTCCAGTAAAGCAACCAATGCAAAGGGAGATATCTATGAGTGCTTTAACCACGCTGAACGCGCCGTTTCGCGCCGATATCGTCGGCAGCTTTCTTCGTCCACAGGCCGTAAAGGACGCCCGTGCCGCCTATGCTGCGGGCACACTCGACACCGCCGGCCTTAAGGCCGTCGAGGATGAGGCCATTCGCGACCTGGTGGACAAGCAAAAGTCCGCTGGCCTGCAGGTGATTACCGATGGCGAGTTTCGCCGCAGTTACTGGCACCTCGACTTTATGTGGGGGCTCAACGGCATTGAACGCCGTACCTCGCGTACGGGCTATATGTTCCACGACGAGGAGACCACAGCCGACACCGCCGTGGTAACCGGCCCCATTAGCGGCGAGAACCATCCGTTCGTCGAGCACTTTAAATTTGTCAAGGCGCTCGAGGGGGAGGGCCAGGTCGCGCGGCAAACCATTCCGGCGCCGATCCAGACGTTCTCCGAAGTCACGCTCGACCGCTGCGACGGCCAGCAGGAGAGCCTGCGCGCTGTCTATAAGACCGATGAGGAACTTGCCGACGCCATCGCAGCCGCTTATCGCACGGTGATCGCCGACCTGTACGCAGCAGGCTGCCGCAACATCCAGTTTGATGACTGCACCTGGGGCATCTACTGCGATACTGACTTTGTGTCCAAGACCGGCATGAGCCCGGTCGACCTGCAAAAGGTAAGCGAGCTGGGCGTGGCGCTCAACAATGCCGCCATCGCGGACAAGCCCGACGATCTGGTCATCAACACGCATGTGTGCCGCGGCAACTACCACTCCACCTATGCCTTCGAGGGCGGCTATGACCCCATCGCGCCGTACCTGTTCGCAAACGAGGATGTCGATGCATTTTACCTGGAGTTCGATACGCCGCGCGCCGGCGGTTTTGAGCCGCTGAAGTACGTTGCCCCCGGCAAGAAGGTCGTGCTGGGCTTGGTAACCACCAAGGCGGCAGAGCTCGAGAACGAGGATGTTATCGTCGAGCGCATCCGTGAAGCCGCAAAGTACGTGCCGCTCGAGAACCTGTATCTGTCGCCTCAGTGCGGCTTTGCCAGCTGCGAGATTGGCAACAAGCTGACCGAGGATGAGCAATGGGCAAAGATCGCGCTGGTCAAGCGCATTGCCGAGCGCGTTTGGAAATAGCGCTAGTGTTTGCAGGTGGCGGCGCGTGCGAGGCATAGTGTATCGCGTACAATGGTTCGGATCGTATCGTTCGGGCAGGTTATCCGATATGCCTGATCGCCCTTCCATTCGAAAGGACATCCATGTCCCAGTCCTCGACGCCCGCCGTCAGCGATGCCATCTACGACGCATCGTCGCTCGGCCGCCCGCGCATGTTCCTGCTCGGCCTACAGCACCTGTTTGCCATGTTTGGCGCCACCGTGCTGGTGCCCGTGCTCACCGGCCTCTCGGTATCGGCAACGCTTTTGTTTGCCGGCTTGGGCACGCTGCTGTTCCACTTCCTGTCGCGCGGTAAGGTGCCGGCATTTTTGGGCTCATCGTTTGCCTTTATTGCCGGTTATGCCGCAATCGCGCCCAACGGCGAGACCGAGCTTTTGCCCTACGCCTGCCTGGGCGTAGCTTGTGCCGGTCTGCTCTATCCGGTGCTGGCGGCGCTCTTCCGCGCGTTTGGCGCCAAGCGTGTCATGCGTTTCTTTCCGCCGGTGGTGACTGGCCCCATCGTCATTTCCATCGGCTTGATCCTGGCAAGTTCCGCTATTGCTAACTGCCAGACCAACTGGCTTGTGGCTGTCATTGGCGTTGCTGTTATCGTCATCTGCAACATCTGGGGCCGTGGCATGGTCAAGATCGTGCCGATTTTGCTGGGCGTTGTGGTGAGCTATGCCGTTGCGGCTGCGCTCGGCGAGGTTGATTTCTCGGGCGTTGCCGCCGCTCCGTGGGTCGGTCTGCCCATCGTGTGGGACAACACCGTGTTTGCACTCTTTGGGCCGCAGTTCGATAGCGGTCTTGCCACGACGGCCATCATCACCATCATGCCGCTGGCCTTCGCGACCATGATCGAGCATATCGGCGATATCTCTGCTATCGGTTCGACTTGCGAGCGCAACTACATTGCCGATCCCGGTCTGCATCGCACGCTGCTCGGCGACGGCCTTGCCACGATTCTGGCTTCGCTCTTTGGCGCTCCGGCCAACACTACGTATGGTGAGAACACCGGCGTGCTCGCCCTGACGCGCGTGTTCGACCCGCGCGTAATTCGAATTGCCGCGTGTTGCGCCATCGTGCTTTCGTTCTGCCCCAAGTTCGCGGCTGTCATTGCGGCCATGCCGGCGTGTGTGATCGGCGGTGTGTCGCTCGTGCTCTACGGCATGATCAGCGCTGTGGGCGTCCGCAACCTCATCGAGAACCAGGTCGATTTCCAGAACAACCGCAACGTGCTGGTTGCCGCGCTGGTGCTCGTGCTTTCGCTCGGCATCGCGTACAGCACCGCCGGCGCCATCGTGTTGGAGCTGGGCGGCGTGACCATTTCGCTGTCCGGCATTGCCGTGGGCTCACTGGTGGGCATTGTGCTCAACGCCATCCTGCCGGGTAACGACTTTGAGTTTGATGTCTCCGAGCTTGAGGAGGCTGCTGAGTAGCAGCTGCGTTCAGCTAAAACAAGATATGGTGCCCATGCGTATATGCGTGTGGGCACCATTTTTAATGTGTCAGTATGCAGTGGATGCCGCGGGCCATGCGTAAGTCGGTTTGGGCAAAGTGATTGCCGGGGTTGAGCTCCAGCGTTGTTGGAATGCCGCGCTCGACGAGCAACGCTTCCATCGCGCGTGTGTCGTCGAGTACATGCCGCATCATGCGGTTGGGCGTCTTGGTTTCCTTTTTGCCGAGTGACAGGTAGACGGCTTGCGGGCTGCCGGCAAAAGGGGCCGTGCTGGCACGGTCGACAAAGTCGGGAAACCATAGCGACCCCGATGCGCTCGCGGCGCGGTCAAAGGCGTCGGTTTGCCAGAGGGACCAGAGTGCGAAGAGGCCCGCGAGCGAGTAGCCGGCAATGCCGCGCCAGGTGGGCGGCTGAGGAAGCGACGACTCGACCTGGGGGATTATCTGATTCAGCAGCTCATCAAGAAAATCGGCAGCTTGGCCGCCGAAAGGCTCGGCATCGCGTACGGTCCCGTCGCATGCCCAGGGGCTCAGCTCGCGATTCCAATCGAGCCCGCCAATGGTGACGAGGGCGAATGGCGGACAGTCGAGCTCTCGGCAACACTTATAAACCTCGCTGCCGTCGCCCACGACCACAGGAAGGTAGATGACAGGCGCGCTTTCCGTATGATTCGAATAAACGGTTATCTGCTTTTGATGCGCTTCCATGACGGGCTTCTCTCAGTGTTGTGATATCGGCAGCCCCAATTGTCGCACGCCAGCGTATGCCGGTTGGGCTAGACCAAAGACAATCTCGTGCATCCCCTGCGGACGCATATGGAAAACGCCACCGCCGGAGGGGAGCTCGGCGGTGGCGTTGTTAAACGGTGCTGGGGCTCGGGGCCTTCGCGGGAGCTGCCATGTGCGCAGAGGCGTCTAAGAACGCTTACGGCTCGCCATGGTGCCTGCGGCGAGAGCGGCTGTTCCCGCAAGGACGGTTGCCACGATGGCCGCACCCGAGGTGTCGCCGGTTGCCGCGAGCACGCCGGTAGTCTTGGCTTTCGTGGTTGAAGCCGCAACGGCCTTGGTCGGCTTTGAGCCCTCAGGCTTGGGGTTCTGCTTGGACTCCGCGGGCTTGCTTTCTGCGGGCTTGGTCTCGTCGGGCTTGGGGTCTTCCGGCTTGGCTACCTCGGGAGGTGCGATGGTCGTACTTTTGGCGACTGCTTTGATATAGAGGGAGTCGACCGTGGCGTCGCCCGTGCCGATGGCTTGGCCTGCCTCGTAGATGCCGTCACGGAGCTTGCGATAGTCAATGACCTTGCCGCCTTCGGGCGTCTGGATGGCGGCGTTCTCAATCTTGATGGTGCCGATTGTCTTGCCGTCAGCGCTCATGGCACGGGCAAAGATTGCCGCTGTATCTCCTTCGGCCGTTACCTTGCTGCGGATGATCGAAATGGCTGCGGGTGTGACGCCCTCGCTGGTCTGGGCGATGATGCCGATGTTCTCGCCTTGGGGTTCGCGCCTCGTCTCGCCATCTTGGTTTTCGCTGTAGGGGATGGGGCCGTCGCTGTTCTCGACATAGCGGGCTATGGCCTTGACAACGGAGTCGCTGATGTAGATGTGGCCGCCCTTCTCGTTGGGTCGATCGTTTCTGGTGGAGAATGCAGCCGAAACCTCGCCTTCCGCAAACGCGTCCACGGTGGAGCCGTTCTTGACGACGATGTCGTCCTGGTAGGTGAAGAGGGCGTTGGCGCCACCGTATCTGCCTTTACTTGCACGGACCGTCACGTTTGCATGATCGAGGGTGATGCCCTTGTGGGCATAGACGCCATATTCAACACCGTTTACGTTGAGGGAGGCGTTTGTGGCTGCGAGACTGCCCTTGGCCTCGACGGCAGCGTCTTTCTCGGAGCTTGCCTTGACCTGGCTGCCGTCCGAGATGTTGATATTGCCGCCGCTCCAAAGGGCCTCACCATCGGCTGAGCTTGCCTCGACCGTCCCGCCACCCTTGATGGTGAGGTTCTTGTCGGCTCCAATACCCTTGTCCTTGGTAGCCCTGGCGGTGACGGCTCCGCTGTCGTCAATCGTGATATTGCCGTTTGCCCTGATGCCATCCGATGCACCCGTGGCGTTGACGTTGCCCGAACCTTTGATAGCGAGATCACCTCCGGCATTGATGGCATCAAACCCAGTGCTCGTGGCGTTGACGGATCCGGCTCCGTCGATGTTGATATTACCCGTGGTGAGGATAGCGTCCTCAGTAGATGTCACGCTGAGCGTGCCGCCCTCGTCGCCTTGGATATTGAGCTCGGCATTCTCGTTAGTGCCATGAGAAACGTTGATGCTTTCGATCCATTCGGCAGTGACGATGTTGGTTCCCGAGTAATTCACGTTGAGCTTGCCTGCGGCCTGGATCTCGCCGCCGTTATAGTTGTTGAGCTTCAAGTCGTCGGCGCCGTCCCACGACCAGGTACCGGCCTCGTCGCTCGCCGCGGTGTTGTACTTGTTGCCGCCGACCTTGACCCATTCCGCTGCGAGCGAGACGCTCGGCATGAGCAGCGAGCTCACCGTGAGCGCGCACACGGCGCCCGCGACGATGCGGCGCGTCACGCGGCGCCAGCTGCCGTGCGCGAGTCCTATGCGACGGCGAACGTTGGGTTCGGCAACATGGGTTCCGGCGGTAGTGTCATTGCGTTTGGGGGTCGTGAACAAGGCTGCCATGGTTGCTCCCGTTCTCATAGGGCCTATACGACTAGATTCAGCGTATCTGCTGGATGTTGCCGGCGGTAGTGCCGTTTGGAGGGCAAAATGGCCAAAATGGGGGAGAAATAGGCCGCACGCCGGCGCAGGGACCGGCGCTAAAAGAAAAGCGCGGGGCCGCATGGCGACTCCGCGCTTTATTGTTCAGCTTTTGCAGCCTTGCCTTTACGCTACGAAGAAGTAGACGAGGAAGGCAAGGGCCGCGATCCACCCGTCCCGTGCGAAAAAGTGTTTACGAGCGCTTGCGGCTCACCACGGCGCCCGCGGCGATTGCGGCTGTTCCTGCAAGGGCGGCTGCCACGATGGCTGCGTTCGAGGCGTCGCCGGTTGCCGCGAGCTTGCCGGTGGTCTTGGCTCCCGTGGCTGCAACTGCGACGGTCTTGATCGTCTTCGTGCCCTCGGACTTGGGACCCTCAGGCTTGGTCTCGCCGGGCTTCTCCTCGGGCTTTGTCTCCTCGGACGGTGCGATGACGGCTTTCTTGGCGATGACATCGTCGTAGGGAGAATCAATCACGGCGTCGCCCGTGCCAATGACTTGGCCTGCCTCGTACATGATGCCGTTACTGAGCTCTTCCTTGTTGCGATAGTCAATGACCTTGCCACCTTCAGGCGTCAGGATGGTGGCGCCTTCGATTTCGATGGTGCCGATCGCCTTGCCGTCTGCGCTCATGGCAAGGGCGAAAATCGCTGCCGTGTCTCCCTCGGCCGTGACCTTACTGCGGACGATGGAGATGGTCGCGGGCACAATGCCCTCAGTGGTCTGAGCGTAGATGCCGATGTTCACGCCCCTACGCTCAGGGGTGATCTCGTCATCCTGGTCTCCACTGTAGCAGTCGGGACCGTCGCCGCCGGTCTCAGCATAGCGGGCTATAGCCTTGACAACGGAGTCACTAATGTAGATGTGACCACCCGCTTCGTTGGGGTTGTAGTTTCTGGTGGAAATCGCAGTCGAGAATTCGCCCTCTGCGAATGCATCCACGATGGAGCCATTCTTGATGACGATGTCGTCCTCGTCGGTGAAGAGAGCGCTGACATCGTCGCGTTCTGCGGTTGCGCGGACCGTCACGGTCGCGTGGTCGAGTGTGATGCCCTTATAGGCATAGACGCCATATCCAACACCATGCGCGTTAAGGGAGGCATTTGTGACCGTGAGACCGCCATAGGCCTTGACGGCATAATCTTTCTCGGAGCTCGCCTTGACCTGGCTGTCGCCCGAAATCTCGATGTTGCCGTCGGCCTCGATTGCCTCGTCCTTGACAGAGCTTGCCTCTACCTTGCCGCCGCCCTTAATGGTGAGGTTCTCTCCGGCTTCGATGCCCTGATCATCGGTAGCCTTGGCGGTGACGGTTCCGCTATTGTCGATCGTGATGTTGTCATCGGCCCTGATACCATCAGAATCACCCGTGGCGTTGACATTGCCTGAACCCTTGATGGTGAGATCGCCCTTGGCATCAATGGCGTCGCCCTCAGCGCTTGTGGCGTTGACGGTGCCAGCTCCGTCGATGTTGATGTCGCCCTCGGACCAGATGGCGTCGCCAGAAGATGCCACGTTGAGCGTGCTGGCCGCGTCGCCCTGGATGTTGAGTTCGGCGTTTTCGTTCGCGCCATCCGAGACCTCGATGCCTCGGCCGTCGTCGTTAGTGACGGTATTGTTGCCTGAGTAGCTCACGTTGAGCTTGCCCGCTGCCTCGATCGCGCCGCCGTTATAGCCGTTGAGCTTCATGTCGTCGGCGCCGTCCCAGGCCCAGGTGCCGGCCTCGTCGCCTGCTGCAGTGTTGTACGGAGTGCCGCCGACGTTGACCCACTCGGCCGCGAGCGAGACGCTCGGCATGAGCAACGAGCTCACCGTGAGCGCGCAGGCCAGGCCGCAGACGATGCGGCGGGACGCCAGCTGCCGTGCGCGAGCAGCGTGCGACGGCGCACGTCGGGCTCGATAAAATGGGCTCCTGAGGTTTTGTCATTGCACTTGGGGGTCGTGAACAAGGCGGCCATGGTTACTCCCATCCTCATAGGGCCTATGCGATTACGCCCAGATATCTGTAGGATGTAGCCGGCGGTAGTGCCGTTTTGAGGGCAAAATGTCCAAAACTTGGGAAGCAATACATCGCGCGTCCGTGCGTTGCCTGGCTTTAAAAGAAAAGCGCGGACCGCTCAATGCGATTCCGCGCTTTTATGGTTTGGTTTGTCGCCCGTGCCGCTACGCTACAAAGAAGTAGACGAGGAAGGCGAGGGCTGCGATCCACATGAGCGGCTTGATCTTGGAAGCCTCGCCCTTAAAGAGCGCGACGACCACGTAGGCGATAAAGCCCAGGCCAATGCCGGCAGAGATGGAGTAGGTGAAGGGCACGCCGGCGACAATCATGAACGCCGGGAAACCCTGAGACACGTCGGACCAGTCGATCTCGGAGGCCTCGCTCATCATGAGGCAGCCGACGTAGACCAGAGCACCGCAGGTGGCGGCGCTGGAAACGATGGTGACGATGGGGGAGAAGAACGCGGCGAGAATGAACAGCACGCCGGTGGTGACGGAGGTGAGGCCCGTGCGGCCACCGTCGGCGGCGCCGGAAGTGGACTCGACGAAGGTGGTGATGGAGGAGACACCCATGAAACCGCCCACAGCGGCGGCGGCGGAGTCGACGATCAGGATTTCCTTGATATTCTCGACGTTGCCGTCGTCGGTGAGGAACTCGCCCTGCTTGGCCACGGCCATCGCGGTGCCCATGGTGTCGAAGAAGTCACTCATGAGCAGCGAGAACGAGATGACGAGGAGCGCGGGGTCGGTAAGGACCTTGACGATGGCGGGCACGCCGCCGGCGTCGGCGATGGGGCCACCGATGCTCGAGAAGTCGAGCGGGGCGATGATACCGGTCGGAGCCTGGGTCACACCTAGGGGGATACCGGCGATGACGGCGACGACGATGCCGATGAGCAGCGAGCCGGGGACGTTGCGGCAGGCGAGGGCGACTGTCACCAGGATGGAGATGATGCCGACGATGAAGGTGGGGGAGGTGATGTCGCCCAGACCGACGAGTGTACCGGCGCCAGCGGTGATAATGCCGGCATCGCACAGGCCAATCATGGCGATGAACAGGCCCAGACCCACCGAGATGGCGTGACGCAGGACAACCGGGATGGCGTCCATGATGGCCTCGCGCAGGCCACAAAGCACGAGCAGCAAGATGACGACGCCTTCAAGGAAGATGACGCTCATGGCCACGTGCCAGTCACCGCCGCAGACGGTGGTGGTGATTCCAGCGATCATCGCGTTGACGCCTAAGCCCGACGCGCAGGCGAGCGGGCGGTTGGCGAAGATGCCCATGCAGATGGTCATGATGCCGGCGCCCAGGCAGGTGGCGCAGGCGAGCGCTCCCGCATCGATGCCAGCGCCCGAGAGCACCGCGGGGTTGACGGCGATGATGTAGGCCATCGCCAGGAATGTTGTCAGTCCAGCGCGGAGTTCGGTCCCGATTGTGGACTTGCGCTCGCTGACGTGAAATAGTTCGTCCATGCATACCCTTTCCTTGTTCGGCCCCGAGTTTAGGCCGATTGACACGAACTCATTTACTATATCGTCATTACAACCCTGCTGTTCTTCACATGTTGATGTTCGGCGCTTTGTAACGGACGGGCGGTATTTTCCGTATGAAAATGTGTGGGTACCGTATACTTAAGCAGTTACAACGACCCCTATGGAGGAACGTATGATTAAAGAGCTCTGCCACGACGAGGCTATTCTGTCCCAGCGTTGCGAGGTCGCGACCGTCGAGGACGAGTCGGTGGCACAGGACCTGATCGATACCATCAAGTCGCTCGACGATGCCGGCTGCCTTGCCGCCAACCAGATCGGCGTCACCAAGAAGGTCTGCGTCTACCTGGACGACGCTGGCGAGCCCCACGTGCTCTACAACCCCCGTCTGGTGTTTGGCCTGGGCGCCAGCAAGATGGAGGAGAGCTGCCTGACGCACGAGGAGGTCACCAAGTCCACGCGCTATATCAAGTGCAAGGTCGCTTTTGACCAGATCGTCGACGGCAAGATGCGCGAGCGCAAGCAGGACTTTGTGGGCTTCGAGGCTCAAATGATTCAACACATGATTGATCACTGCTTAGGCAAACTCGTCTAGAGCGGTTCAATTGGGGACCGAATTTGCGGTCTTTGAGCCCGGGTATGACATTGTTGTCATGTCCGGGCTTTTGTGTTTAGCGCCTTTTTGTTTGGAGACAATAACCTTAGCAAGAACGTAAGGCTAGGAGGCGCTATGTGCACGAGTATTCGATTTACCGATAATTCTGGCCACATGTATCTGGGCCGCAACCTCGACTGGAGCTTTGACTACGGCCAACAGGTTCGCGTGATGCCGCGCGGGTTTCACATTCCGTATTCGTTTATCGACGACGCGACAGCGGCACATGCGGTGATCGGTATGTGCATCGATTACAAGAACTACCCTATGTTCTTCGACTGCGGCAACGATGCGGGTCTGGCTGTGGCGGGACTCAACTTTCCCGGCTATGCCGAGTATGCCGAGGACCCTGTTGACGGCAAGAACAATATCGCGGCCTATGAGTTTCCTCTGTGGGTGGCAGCGACGTTCTCGACGGTCGATGAGGTCGAGGCTGCGCTGCGCGATACGGTGATTGTTGCTAAATCTGCAGGAGAGGGGCTGGGCGTGTCGCTGCTCCATTGGATTATCGGCGACAGCCAGCGTAGCATCGTGGTCGAGATGATGGCTGACGGCCTGCATGTATACGACGATCCGGTCGACACCCTTGCCAACCAGCCGACTTTCCCGTGGCATATGGAAAACCTGCGCACCTATATCACGGCCACAAGCGATTTTCCGCAGACGGCGACATGGCGTGGCGCCGAGCTCAAGCCCTATGGCGCGGGTGCCGGCATGCGCGGTATTCCGGGTGACTGCTATTCGCCGAGCCGTTTTGTAAAGGCGGCGTACCTCAATGCCAATTACCCACAAAAGGAGAGCGAGACCGAAAACGTCGTCCGCATGTTCCGTTCACTCGAGGGCGTGGTGATGATTGAGGGGGCGTCTAGGATGGGCGATGGCAAGTTCGAGAAGACTATCTATACCGGATGCTTTAGCGCGCGCACGGGCAATTATTACTACGCGATGTATGGGGATCCGTCGATTCGCTACGTGAGCCTGATGGATGCCGAGGGCGCGAGCCCCGATAAGCTCGTGACTCCCGAGCCGCGCCGTTCGTAGCTCACCGGTCCGTTGCGACATAAAACGGCTCCGCACCTTTTATGAGATGCGGAGCCGTTGTCGTCAATGGCTGGTGGCGTGTTAGAAGTTGGCGTCGTTGAGCTGGGTGCTCTCGAGTCCGTCGAGTTGCTGTTGCTCGGGCGTATCGGCGACGCTCTCGAGCAGCTCGGTGGGATCGACGTTCATACTCTTGCCGGCCTCGTTGCCGTTGACCAAGTCGTCCGAGAAGATATCGACTTCCATTTCCTCGGCCTCTTCGATCTGAACCTCGAGCGGCACCTGGGTGCGCACGAGCTTAACGGCCGGGCGCATGCGGGCAAACAGTGGCACGTACTCGATGATGATGGCCGAGTTCTCGAGACCATACCAACGTGCCGGGCTTCCGCAGGCGCGGCGGACGGCGTACTTGATGGCCATGACGCGATGGTCGTTGCGGTTGATGTCCGTTTCGGGGGCGAGCATCTTGCGCAGCATGCAAAAACGGAAGTCGCCCACGTTGCCGCGCGTCTCGTAGATGGAGTAGGTGTGGTGCTGCGGTGGCAGCTCTCCCGAGGCCATCAGGTCGCCAACGATCTGGCGCAGGTAGGCGTTGATGCGCTGGTTGACCTTAAAACCCAGGTCCAAGCGCACGCGGAACAGGAAGTCTGTGCCAAAGGTCTCAACGGAATACTCGTGCGTATAGGGCTCGTCGGTAACGTGTACGTTGATGAACCAATATGCCTTGGCACGCTTGGGGTGCTTGTCCAAGATGGAGTAGAGCACGTCGCGGTCGAGCGTGAGCGGGTCGGGACTGTTGGTAAGGAACACCAGATTGTCGGCGAGCACGGGGTAGGTCTCGTCGTTGCGCAGGCGGCCGAGCTGGTCAATGTACTTGGAGACGGGCAGCAGGATCGTCTGCGTGCGCTCGATGGCGGTGCCGCGGCGCCACACGTACATAAGGCCAAACAGCAGCGCGGCCAGGAAGATCATGACGTAGCCGCCGTCAAAGAACATGGTGAGGCACGAAGCGAAGAAGCACAGCTCAATGGCACCAAAGAGCAGGGCGAAGACGCAGGCGCCCAGCTTGTGCTTGAGGATGCCGGCGATGTAGCTCGTCAAAAGCGTCGTGGTCATGAGCATGGTCACGGTAATGGCGAGGCCGTAGGCGCTCTCCATGCGCTCGGAGTTTTGGAACAGCAGCACGATGAAGATACAGCCGACCCACATGATGTTGTTGACGAGCGGAATATAGAGTTGGCCCTTGGTGTCGCTGGGGTAGTGGATGCGCAGATGCGGCATAAGGTGGAGGCGCGTTGCCCCCGAAACCAACGAGAACGAGCCGGTGATGAGCGCCTGCGAGGCGATGATGGCCGCCACGGCCGAAAGCACGATGGCAAAGGGGCGCAGGGGCTCGGGGAGCATCATATAGAACGGGTTGACGATATCCATCGCGAGCATCTGGGGATTGGAATTGTTGGCGAGCAGCCAAGCGCCCTGACCCAGATAGTTAAGGATGAGGGCTGCCTTTACGAACGGCCAGGATGCGTAAATGTTAGCCTTGCCCACGTGACCCATGTCCGAATAGAGCGCCTCGGCGCCGGTCGTCGACAGGAAGACGAAGCCGAGCACCATGATGCCCGAGTGGTTGATGGGCGAGAACAGGAACATGATGCCGCGGATGGGGTTGAGCGCGCGTAGGATGGACAGGTTGCCGAGCATGTTGAACAGGCCGGCGCCAGCCAAGAACAGGAACCACAGCGTCATGAGCGGGCCGAACAGCTTGCCGATCGACGAGGTGCCGGCGCGCTGCATGGCAAACAGGCCGCAGATAATGATGATGGTGATGATGATGACGTTGGTCTGGCCGTCACCCAAAAGCGCATGGCCCCACTCGATAGTGCGCAAGCCCTCGATGGCCG
>OGOT01001505.1_pt1 | contig 14265 bp, 18 predicted proteins | sample 1552791 | NCBI WGS metagenome assembly OGOT01 (sample SAMEA2580160, study PRJEB22360) | human gut metagenome | biome: human gut; feature: human-associated habitat; material: faeces | place: Denmark | collected 2008/2010
GGGCAGAGGCGGGCATCTTTCCGTCCCCGGTCTTTGACGCGAAACACCGGGCAAAGCCGCGGCCCGTGACGGTTGTGACGATGGTGACGGTATTTTGGACGCCGCCCCGCTCCAAGAAATATCGTCATTTGCGTCATTACCGTCACAGCTCAGACAGATCGTCCTGCTGTCGCGTGTGCGCCTGAGCGTGTAACTCACGCCGTTTGCTTTCAGCATTCCCTTGTGCTTGTTCAGCCAGCGGCTGAGAATGTTGGGACGGAGCTCGCAGGGCAGAGCGTCATGGAGAATTTCCAACAGCTCCGATGCCGTGCCTTCGAACTGCTTTTCGTCGTGCAGCCAATCAATTACAATCCCGATTGCCCCCATACCCGATTTGCCGGACAGAAAAACAATCTGTATAATGGAAAGGGGTAATGAAAAATGTCAACCAAAGAACGAAAACACCCAGCGCCGCCGCGTTACGATGAGGCCTTCAAGGCGGGGGCAGTGCGGATGGTCACCGAGCAGGGGCGGCCCAGCCGGGAGGTGGCCGCGGAACTCGGCATCTGCATCGACACGCTGCGCAGCTGGCTGAAAGCGGCGGGCGCACCATCGCCGGGGCAAGCTGACCGCCAAAACCGCGACGCCAGACGCCTGCGCGAACTGGAGGCGGAGATTCGAGCACTGCGCAAGAAGCTTGAAGAGAAAGACGGGGTCATTGACATCCTAAAAAAATCCGTCGGCATACTTTCCAAACCATAGAGGACAAGTACCGGTACATCCGTACGGCCCGCGCGGGGGCCTCTGTGGAACTTGTATGCCGACTGCTGGAGGTCTCCCGCAGCGGGTACTACGAATGGCTGGGCCGCAAACCCTCTTTGCGCCGGCAGAAGGATCAGGAACTGAAACGCCGGCTGCTGAGCCTGCACCAGCGTTATCCCGCCCTTGGGCTGGACAGCCTGTATCACCTGATCCGCCCGCAGCTTTCCTGCTCGCGCAAGCGCATCCACCGCCTGATGAACGAGATGAACATCTCCTCCACACGCAGGCGTGCCTACAAAGCCACGACCAACTCAAGACACGCGCACCCCATCGCGCCCAATCTCCTTGCGCGCCGCTTCTCCTTTGACAAGCCAGACACCGCATGGGTCGGCGATATTACCTATATCCCCACCGGCGAGGGCTGGCTCTACTGCGCTGTTGTGAAAGACCTTTGCACAAAGCAGATCGTCGGCTACGCCTTCTCCGACCGCATCGACACAAATCTCACTCTCGCCGCCCTCGGCATGGCCGTCCGGCGCCGCAAGCCTCTGCCCGGCCTCATCTTCCACTCCGACCGCGGCGTCCAATACGCCGCCTACGCTTACCGTCAGCGTCTCGCCAGTCTCGGCATCCGGCAAAGCATGTCCCGCAAGGGCGATCCCTATGACAACGCCGTGGCCGAAAACTTCTTCAGCTGCCTCAAGTGCGAGTGCGTCCATCTGCGCCATTTCGCCTCAAGGGCACATGCCATGGCAGACGTCTTCGCTTATATCGAGACCTTTTACAACCCGGTGCGCCCGCATTCCTCTATTGGCTGGCGTCCTCCGGATGCCTTCGCGCGTGCCTTGTCTGAGCATCCCGCCGCCTGACTGTGATACGACAAGATATCCTGCGTTTCTTTCTGTTTTTTCTTCATTTTTACTGTCCACGAAACCGGGAAGGGCACAGATCTCGACCTTTTCTCCGCCCTCAAAGCCACTGATCTTGAACGCTCCGCCGGGAATCAAAAGAGTACCATTGTTTATCTGTTTGTTGAATTTCATCTTCTTCTCCTTATTACATTGAAATTGTAGAACGGGCTGGATTGGATGCTCCCGGCCATTCCTGTCCTTGTTGGGCAGCCAGCCCGTCCCGGAAGGCTGTCAGATCTTCTCCTGTCGGCGTATAGCGTCTTGCTTCAAGGGCGGCCATCAGCGCATAGGTCTGGCCAACCTCGGACAGCAGTGCCCGAAGATCGTCCGCAACCATATCCGTCCCCATCCGGCGGAGCTGCACGGTAAAGGTGATTCGGTAATGCGGCTGGCCGGGGATGCTGTCGATCCGCATATCCATTCCCAAGTTGGAATCGTGTTGCGGGCGGATATAGACCTGACCCACTACGCTGGGGCAGACCTGAAGGCGGCCCTGACTCATTTCCTCAATCAGCTGAGCCGCCTGCTGGAGCTTTTCCAGTTCAGAGAGCTGTTCATCCAATTGCCTCACCCCCGTTCCAGTCAAACAGCGTCATTTGAGAGGGAACCGCCCGGCTCCGCTCCCGCAGGTCATAGTTGGCGATAAGCAGTTCCGGGAACTGAGCCCCATTGTCGTACCTCTGCTTGATGTTGTTGATACGGGTGGTTTCCATGAGGTAGATGCCTGGCCTGTCGTACAGCCCGCGGACAAAGGCGTCGTCGTTGTAGGAGAGCAGGAATTTGCCCTCGATCCGCATCAGGGCGTCCCGCAGGCGGATGTGGTCGGCTTCGGTGAAACCGTCTTCACCAATGTTCTGGTAATACCCCTCGGTGGCATGGTAGGGCGGGTCGAGATAGAAAAAGCTCACTGGCCGGTCATATTGATGGAGCAGTTTTTCAAAGTCCTTGTTCTCAATAACCACCTTGGCAAGCCTCCGGTGGGCCTGCTCGATGAGCGAAAAGTTGCTACGCATATCGTGGGGCTGGCTGCCAAAACTGGTCAGCCCGGAGGCGTAGCTGTAGCGGATGAGCTGATAGAACCATGCCGCCCGTTGGACATCGCTGGCGGGGCTGTCCCGCGCCAAGGCGGAGCGGATGCGGTCAAAGTCCTCCCGTGCGTTGAGTACATACCGCAGAGCCTCCATCAGTTCCTCCGGTTTGTCCCGCACACAGCGGTACAGGTTGACCAACAGGCCGTTGAAGTCATTGTAGACCTCAAAGTCGTTGCCGGGAGGCTTGTGGAACAGTACCCAGCCCCCGCCGCCGAACACCTCAATGTACCGCTCATAGTAGAGGGGGAACAGCCGGACGATCAACTCCCGCAGGGCCTTCTTGCCTCCAATCCAGGACATGAAACTGTTCAGGGCGTATCACCCCCATCCAGCGGCAGGCGGGTCTGTGCGGTATCCTCTCGCTCCAGAGTCCGATCCAGTCCCCGGATGGCGGCCGCGATTCCGCTGATCCGCCTGGTCAGATGGGCGATGGTGGCCCGCACCTCCTGGTCCGTGGCGGCATAGAAGTATCCACTCCCGTTGCTGGCGATGGGGACGCCATCCCGCCGCAGGGCATTGACCATGTGTCGAACCTGAATCCCTTTGATGCCGAAGGTCAGTTCCAACTCCCGGCTGGTGGCGGCGTTGAGAGCTCCCATGTGGTACTGCTCCAGATATTCCGCCAGCCGTTCTTTCTCCATGAATGCCTCCTTTCCGGGCCTGTTTTCCGAAAAAGGGCATAAAAAGAAGGGGCCGTTTTCCCCTTTCGGAAAACGGCCCCTGTGTCATATTCTATATCCTGTTTTTACTTCATCGAATCACCCCCAGCTCCCGCAGCGGACAGATGCGGTTTTTGTGACTTGGCAATAGATCGGCTATATTGACAGAGCGGGACTGTGGTGCTCAGGCTGGCTATACTCATACCGGCGCTCTCCACCGTTCCAGGCTACATAGCCGTGGTCGGTGGTCGAGAGGCCATATTGACCCATATTGGCCTCTGCGTAGGCAGCCCCGTCAAAGGCGTCTGTTATCAGTCTGCTGGGCGGGATCACGCCGTTTCGGACCGCAAGTTCCCGCCCGTATGCGGCCAAGTCCATGCCGCGGGGGAAGAACTCATAGTGCTGGAGATTCTGGGCGAGATCCAGAGCCAAATCCAGCCGGTGGCAGTCCTCCAGCTCCAGCACCGCCTGCCATTTGTCCAACCAGTGGGGTGCCCCCTGACCCTGTTCCGCCCAAACATAACCGAAGTCAATGGCATGGCGAACCAGTTCGCTGGCTGAGTCGTACTGGTCGAGAATACCCGTCAGCTGGGGCAGGCAGCAGTCCACCTCCAGCGCGATGCACTCGCTGAGGCTCTCTGCCTGTAGCGAGTCCAGCCCCAGCAGGAGTTCGTCCGGATGGTTTGAGTCGATATACTCGCCGGAATCCGGGAAGCCAACCCAAATCCCCTCCATATTGCTCCGGCTGGCCAGTTTAACTCGTATGGCATAGTCACCGGCGACCGGCTGGAGGGTGGGATCTTCCTCTACGAAGGGATCTGCCAGTTTGATGTTCCGCACATAGTGACCGTTACAAAAGGCTCCATTCTGCGACTGGTGGTAGGCGGCCCCCAAATGCTCCGCATTCAGGAATGGACGGGCGGCATCCGAGGAACACTCTATGCTCTCCATGACAAATTTTCCAAGCGCGGCCTCGTCTCCCGCGCCATAGAAGAGGTCGTAACAGTCCAGTTGGGACGCAATCCGCATCACATGGCCGATCTCTTGGGGCTTCTCCAACTCCATCGCCCCTTGGAACAGGATCTTTTCTTACTCTGTCATATTGGAAAAGCGCCGCTCCAGCCAGTCATGCTCCGATTTTGTAACATAGAAGCCGTCCAGCTTGTCAAAGAGGGCGGCGTTTTGATCTGACATCGCTCACATCATCTCCAGTCCTTGTCCTATTTCCTGTTCCGGCTGAAATACCGGGAGAGGCTGGCCGTCCTTTCTGCGGATCAGACCATACTCTGTGATAACCCCCAGCCGGTCATCCCGCATCTTCTGGCCGATCTGGGCCGCCTGCGGGGTCTGGAACAGCTCCTCTGGTAAAGCAGAATACTTCTCACGGAACATCATCTCCGCATAGCCCCAGGTCTGCGCTACCTCGGGACGGAGTTCGTACTGGTCAATCTCGCCCATCAACCGTGTGGCGTCCTGCAGACTGGGGTGGTCAACCACGGATAAAAGCGCCTTATACTTGACCATATCCGATTCGGGCCACTCCCGTTCTATTTGAGCCAACCGCTTGGCAAATTCGTCGGCCTGTTCAATGCCATCCTCATCGTCGATAGCGTTGTTGATAGCATCTCGCAGGAAGGGGATCAGGCAATCCACACAGCGGAATGCACATTCATCCACTGAGGCGGCATCTACTTTTTCCACCGCTCTCCATATACCGGCATCCGCTGCGGGAAGATTCAGCACTGCGGTTTTGTCGTTATCATAGCTTGGGTCATTGAAAAATCCCTTACGCACCTCCAGCATCACCGGAGCATCGGAGCGATGGAAGCAAGCCGTTTCATTGGACTGGCACACATAGATGTCCTTGATTTCTCCACCCAGTTCCGCATAGCCGAAGTCGGTGAACACGCCGCCATGATCCTCCTGATGCTGTTCTCCCAACAGTTCCAGCAGTCTTTCTTGAAAGCCGCTGCCCTCCTCTGTGGTGTCAAGCAGAGCCATAGCCTCATTTGAGAGCATTTCATTTGCGTATAAAAACGCCCCCAGTTCTTCATGATTGGAAACTCGGGGCGCAAAACAGCAGATATCGGTATTGTAGGTCAGGTTAATCAATTGGTTCAGCGGAATGGGAGCGACGCGGTGATTCTGCTTGATTTTCAAAAGAGCATCCATCCCTTTTTTCTGCTCCTCTGTCAGTGAGGCCAATCGCTGGGCAAACAGGTTTAGGTCGTATAGATTAGCATTCCACCCAATCATGGCATGCGTGAGGCCATTGTAATGGATGCAGGTTAGCTCATTTTTGCAGAAGCTACCGTCTTTGATTCTCGCCTTTTGGAGTGCGTCGCTGAACTCCGCAAAGGATGCTGGCATTTTCATTACCGTGGCCGTCTCATAAGATTTAGGTCCACTGTTGCTGATCTCCACCTCGAAAATTGTCTTATCTAAGAGTAATCCCTCCCTGTGTAGACTCTTGCTCAGGAGCCTCGGGCGGTTCCATGTCTGAGTGAACTTCGTTTACGGTTTCCAATATGGATTCCAAGTCTCTTTTCCGAGAAATATTCGCAAAATCCACGGAGCGGCAGTATACTTCGCCATCCTTTCCCACAGAGCACTGTGTCTGCTCTTTGCCTCGCATCTTTTTCGATTTCACTGCCAGGCATCCGTCATCGGCAATTCGTGAGGAGAAGCCCTTTTCCTTTAACCGCTCCGACAATACCGAAAAAAACTGCCGCGTTCTCCCATCAAGATCCATTTTATACGCCTCTTTCTATAAACTCATTCCCTGCATCTCAATATCTTCTGCAGGAGCGGAAGGGGCCTCATAGAGTGTGCTTCGGCCATAAGCGATGCGGATGATATCCTCTGCGGAGTAGTCGGAGCCAGCGCCAAAAAGATGCCTGAACTGCAGGCGGTCTGACGGAGCAATGTACCATGTGGAATACTGAGACTTCAGCCCTTTCAGGGATTCAGCCGATGTTTTGAAGGTCAGTTCCACTCCGTCCTTCTGTACCGTGACATTGACCGTCTTTGCGCCACTTTTTTGGAGGGCATCTGTAATCGCCCGCATCCGATAGACCGGTGCATCGCTGTCCTGGCTGAGCATCTGATACTCTGCCAGCAACGCATCCTTCTTTAGAAACTGCGCCAGAAATTCCTCCTGGTTGTCCCGCATGTACTGTTCCGCAGTTGTTTTTATATAATCCTCCGGGGATTTGAGGTAGGAGAGCAGGGTGTCTTCTGTCAAGGATGTATAATACTCACTGTGAAACTGTACATCGGGTTTCTCCCCAGAAAAAACGAGGGAAGCTGCCTCCCGCCCTGCCTCGGTTCCCTTGTAATACCGGTATGAATTGATGTTCCTCTCACTGGTGAGTTCCCTGACAGAGAGGCGACTTCGCTCATTGGAAATGGCCGCCTCAACATAGCGGTCGACCTCCTGAGCGATGCGCTTCCCAAACGCCGTAGAATCCTGGCATTCTTCTTCCGTCAGTCCGGAGACAAAGTTGGGAAGGGGGTCATCCAGAAGATGGAGCGCCTGGTGTTGCCGGTCGTACAGGCCGCAGAACTCCAAACGGTCGCTCCAGCTGATCCTCTCTCCATAAAATGTTTCGCATCCAAAGAGGTAATCAATCTCTGGCGTTGCGGGAACTTTCACTACTGAGCCCAAATGCTTGCCCTTTTGCAGAACTAAAACTGGCACAGCGGCATTTTCCAGCCACTCTTGAAACTCCTGCCGGGGAAGTGGGGCCTGCTTTTGCTGCGACATTACAAAATCCTCCCATTTTACTGTTTCTGCTCAAAGTTTGCACAACTTGTCTGTCCCGAGTATGACTCTTCATAGTGTTTGGGGTCAGCACCAGGCACATCCCACCCAGCCATGCTTCCTATCTCCATAGCTTGCCGCTGGATGGGGGTGACGCCCAGGTCTTCGTTCAACTCATCCGCCAGTTCCACATTCCCTTCCTTGTCGCCGGTATCCCAGTCGGAGGGGTAGTAGCCAGTTTCACCCCGTTTGATGCAGATAAGCTGTCCGGTGGTCCGCAGGGTGGAGAAGCACAGTTCCGGCAACCCCTCGGCCACCTTGGGGGCAAACCGTTCCTGTTCGGTTTGGATGCTCCAATCATCAGGCTGCCACAGATGGACATACAGCTCGCCGCCGTCCACCTCGATGGGGCGCTGCTCGAAGCCTTCGCCCCATCCGTCAGAGGCTTGTCCACCCAGGTACTCTTTTAAGATGGTAAGCTCTTCCGGAGTCAGCTCTCCGGCCACCCGGCACTCCGCTACGCCCCAGAGCTGGCGATTCCTGACCTCAACAGTAAACACCGCCGAGCGGACCTTGTGATCTACACTGTCGTCCTCACCGTACCAGCGCATGAGGCCGCTCTCGTTTTCCTCTGGTACCCGGTTTTTTACCAGAGCGGACAGAATTTGTCCCTCATAATCCATGAGGGTGTGGCCATCCCACTCCTCACCGTCCTCTGACATATCCCCCCACTCGTCCCGTCCATAGAAGTCCGCTGTGAGCGGCATATACAATTTGAATGTCTGAGGCTCTGGCAGATAGACCGAGAATCGGTCTTCTCCCAGCACCAGAGCCAAGGTACATCCATTGTCCCACTTTACATGGAATTGCCCGGCATCGTCGATATAATCCAGTTTCCCGGTACTGCCGGGGGAAATGGGCCGGGGATTACCGCCTATCTCTGTGAGTTGGATGCGGGAATCCTTGGGGAACTGCTGCCGCAAGAAGTCCAGCCACTCTCTCGGTACGCTTTGCATTTACATCTCTCCCATTCTAATCCCAATATCCGGCTGATTTAATTGTTGATAGAGCCGTTCCATCGCCTCCGCCACCACGAGGTCCGACCGGAAGCTTTCCAGTTTTTCGTGATCCGTAAAGAATTGCTGTTCACCGCTCTGGAAATGAACAAAGTCCACTGTGGCGATACCGTCCTTAATAACGCCCAGCCGTTTCTCACTGGTATTGCTGTCCTGGTAGATTTGGATTGCTTCCTCCAGAGTCAGATCTTGCCTGATTATCTCCTGCGGGGTATTGGTGTCCGCCATGACAAACCAGGCATAGGTGTGGGGAATGCTGGGATCTGCGGCTTTCCTAAGAGCCTGCTTCCCAGTTTCAGTCAGTCCATAGTTGCAGGTACGGCGTGAATTGTCCTCACCGGCAAAATCCAACAGGATATCGTCTACCGCTTTTTTGACCTCCGGATCGTCTGTCAGCGTTTCAAAGCGGAAGCCGGTTGTGCTGCGGAAGGGCAGTTCCTCCCGGATGGCCTGGAGCAACGCCTTGGAATCCGTGAACTCCTGCTGTTCGCCGCTGGCGAAGGTTACCCGACCTACCACAGGGTGTTCCTGTCGGTACATCTCCTGCTGGCAAAGATCATAGCAATAGAGGTACCCCTGATACTCGCCGGGAAAGGGAGTACAGCGTAGACAGAAACGGTAATTTTCTGTTTCCGCAATATAGCCATAACTCCTGCGGTCCTCTGTGATGGAGCCGCCATGCTGCCAGCAGTAGGCGTCCATGGCCCCCAGATTCTTCAGGAGTCCAGTCTGACGCAGGTCGTCCACAAATCGCTACAGCACCTCTTTGAACTCCGGGGTGTTGAACCTATCCTCGTTATGGGGCCACCAGGTGTGCCAGAACTCCTTCTCACCATGGCCGAAATCCATGCGGAGGTGGCCTACAGTACCCAGTGCCTCGTCCAGCTTTTCTTCGGAATAGAACAGCCCCACCTCATCCAGGGAGGCGGGGCGCAGTACAAACTCACGATTATCCTGGGGGTAGGCCAGATCATGCTCCTCGCAAAACTGCTCCAGCGTCATTTCTTCTCCCAGCAGATAAAATGTGCCGTTGACCCGGCGCGAAGCAGTACCTTCATGCTTTAAAGGGATTGGAGAAAGTACGGTTCCTGCATGATAGTCAGCGGCATGATCCACCAGAGTGGTTCGGGTGCTGGGAGATTTATGTGTCCCCCGCAGGTCATAGCAGTACCACCCATCAGGAATGATATCCCGCTGAATCAGCCAGTTGGTGAACAGCACAGGTTTTCCAAGCAACGCTGCGTGTTGCATGGAGTCTGTCCAGATGTTAATGCTCATTTAATCCCTCCCATATTCACAGTGTTTTCCCACTCGTGCTGGTTCCACAGCGTATCTTGTATCTGCGTACAGGGATTAATGCATCTGCAACCCATCTTGTACTTCAGGGAACGGATCACTGAGCTTTCGGAGCAGGCCAAATTCGGTCCTTCTCACACCATCCTCCCGCATATAAAAGTTGCCCATTGCTTCGAAATCCGTAAAGCCATCGAGGGTAGAGATCAGCTCCTCGTCCGCCCCGATCCGCTCCAACACCTGCTTGCCATATTCCTCCGGATCGTCCGGTACACGCTCGTAGTCATCCAGTTCGATGGAAAACCTCAAAGCCTCCTGGAGCGTTGCCGGCTGTTCCACCTCAAGGACAGAGAGGTATTTCAGCAATGCGCCATCCTCCTGATCCATTATCCGGATATTTTCCGCCAACTCGTCCAATTGCTCCAGTCTCAGATCCATCCCCTGGAGAGGAAGATATTCCCCCAGATAAGGCCGCAGGGCCTCCACCCGAGTGAGTTTCGCCATATTGAGGCTGTCCACTCCCAGAAGTTGTCTGGCGCTCTCCAATTGCTCAAAGGTCGCAGGCAGAGTGATCTGCGCTGTTTCGCTCTGTACACGAACAGGGCAGGGGTTTTCCATCCATATCCGGAAAACGCCGTCCAATCTCTCGTTCTCCAAAAGTTCAGGTGTCTTTTTCTGCACATAATTGCCGCTGGAATATTCTCCTCCATGCTTTTCCCGATATTCAGCCCCCACACGGGCATAATTGATATAGGGCTTGAAGCGATCCGGAAATGGTGTGATCCCTTTGTTCACAAGGTAGATGCCCAATTCTGAATCAGACGACACATTGTTGACGAGCATATACTCATCCAGCCTGTCCGCCACAGTAAGGGCCCCCTCCAAGTTCCAGACACACTCCGCATCCAATGCCCCGGAAAAGATGGCGGCTTTCGCCGGAGAAAGTGCCTCTGTGCGTTCCGCCAGTTTTTGTAGTTTTTGAAACTGCTCCGAATCTTCTACATCCACATCGTACAGGCATCGGTAAAGGACCGGTACATTGCTGCTCACATCCAGGATGGCGGTGGCTGTGGTATCGAGGCTGATTCTGTCCAGGAAGGCAAATGTCTCCCCAATCTCAGCGGGACTGGCGGGCAGTTGCAGACGGACAGTTTCTTCTCCTTTTCCCCGGCTCAGAGTCAACAGAATCATCGTTACATTCCTCCCATCTGAAATTCCTGTTCCCGCTGGTGCTGCTCTGCCGGACCGCCGGCCATCAGCTCCCCCAATGTCAATGTGCCACAGTAGGCCACATATCCTTTCTCCGTGAAGGCTCCTGTTTCCTTCTCCATACGGAGTTTGCCGTAACGCTCATAATCATAGAACTCCTCCAGATTGGGGTCATATTCATAATGGCCGGAGTCCTGGATCATGTATCTGCCATATTCGGCGGGAGTGCGGACTTTGGGTGCAAACTCAAACAGCTCCAGATTTTTGGCCAGTTCGCGTATCTCGCCGGCACACTCCGGCTTGGCCATCTCCATGACCGCCGTCAACTTTTTCTGTTCCAAATCAGACAGTGCAGCGATGGCCGTCGCCATATCATTCAGCGCGAATAGATCCTCCCGTTGTCCCTCCAGGACCTCCTCCACCTCGGATGGAAGCAGACTGTCCTCATACCAGATGCGGGCATCGTGGATGTTAACGCCTGAGCGTGCAATTCCACGCTGGAGCTGTTGCTCGGAGCAGGGCAGGAGCAGCCAAGTGATTTGATCTGTATTTTCCGGCTCCTGCCGGGAGGAAAGCCCTACCGCCAGCAGATTCGGCTGGTAGTGGTAACAGGGGAAGTGGCGGCCGTCATAGAGCTGCTCCAGTTTCATCCCGTTATCATAGACCACGCCATAAGGGGTAATCCTTCCCTCAAGATGATTGAGGATCAGGTCCAGAGCGAACTTGCGGCCATCCAGCCGCTCGAGCTCCTCGATTCTGCAGCCCCCACCCTGCATCGTCATGTAGTGCTGCCGCCCAATGGCGTCCAGGTCGGAGAAGTCTGTGATGACCGTGGCCTGCTGGCAGCAAAAGGTCAGATTGATGAAATCCTTTATATTTGAGACGCCCAATTTGCAGGCCATTCCCTGGAACTGGGCAGCCTCACCGTCATCAAAACTGTCCAGCCGTTTGGCCAGATAGTCCAGCTCATCAAAATTGACCAATGAGCCAACCAGCCTGTTCAGTACGGTATAGAAGCTGTCCAGTTCATCCACCCGGCAATCCTGCCGGAGCGCGTCACCGATTTCCAATGGCTCCAGCAGTTCGATCATGCGGTCATATTTCTCATCGGGGATAGGGAATGGAACCGTAATCTGCCCATATTCCGGGTGCTGAGCGCTGCTCAGTACCGCTTTCAGCACATAGCCCATTCTGGTGCCTCCTTACTCGCATCCATGACCGCCTTTCCATATCTGGCAATCATGGTTGCGTAAATAATATTGTGGAAGTCCAGATCACTCACCAGTTTTGGGTGTGCCAAATCTTCTGCCTCCATGGGTGACTTCAGGTCATACAGCCGTCTGGCGGAATAAAAGATGGGGTAATCCTGTATCGCAAATCCATGGGGTTTGGATACGATGCGGCTGAAATCAATGGAATCGTGTGAAAGAGCGGGGAGCGCCGGTTGCCAGAGTCGCTCCTTTGAGGCGAGAAGATAGAGCGCCGCCAGATAGCCAGGAGGCGCATCATCCCATACCCTGTCCGCAAAGCGGCTTCTGAGGTGGACGGACACTGTGTGCAGGACTGCCTGATCCGGCCCGCTCCAGTGTTCCACAGCCTGAATCCTCTTGTGCAGGCCGGCATGAGGGATGTGTCCGAAATATTCCAGAATCAAATCCAGGTACTCAATCGCGCCGGACTTCAACCGCTCCGCGATATACGGACAGGTGCGGACTTGACAGGATCGGCGGCGCTCTGCGGTAAGCCGGCCAGTCCCGGCAATCCACATCCTCCGGCTTGTAGCAGAAGCGGCTGAGGATCATCATCCCGCCGCCGCGCTTCTGGAAGCCAGGGACGCTCATCATCATATGCTCCAGACCAGCTCGAGGGGTATTCTGAGCGAAATATCTTGTCATGGCACACTCCTTCTTTCAAAACAAAAAAGCGGGAGCTGCTTATGCTGCACAGTGTGTGCAGATGCGGCTCCCGCTTTTTCTGATGTCACATATCAATTTGTGGCTCCTGTGCTTGTCCCTGCTCCAGTCTGTCCGCCAGATCTGGGACAGTGTATTCGATCTTTGTCCTTGCGGTCTGCATGGCTTTGAGGTGTCCATCTTCCAGCTCTGGGCCTTCATCCAGCAGGTAGTCTGTGGCCCGGTAGAGTTCAGTTAGCTCCTCCGGTGAGAAAAGCTGGGTCTTGGAGATCAGCCCGGAGCGGACGGCAAAATCCTGCTTGGCCCCGCAAAAATCTTCATCATAATAATGTCCGTAGCTCACGCCGGTTCTGTTATAGTCCCAGATCCAAGTGACAAACTGATAGCCCCTGCCATTTTCCAACTCCCGGCCAGCCAGCACTGCGCCGCCAAAATCCGCCAGCAGATGGAATTTTTCGCTCAGACCGCTGATATGAAGGGTGGGCGCAGTTTGAACCTCCTCAACATAAGTGTACACTTCATCTGCGGTCTGTGCGACTCTGTGGTACAATTCACTGGCCTCCGGATTATTGCTTCCGGCAGGAAAAAGGAACACATCGTTTCCTGGAGAAACAAAGAGGACAGGCTGACCATGGAGGAAAATCTCCAGCCGCCTATCCTCTACATTGGATGATTCAACTCCGCCTTCTCTCAGGCGCCGGGAAAGTTCTTCAAAAAATTTTTTCAATGGTTAAACCTCATTTCTTTTTTATCTGTTGGGACGACAACAAAAAAGCGGAGATTCTATCATCGAATCTCCGCTTCAATAACTATATTGGTTTTTCTCCGGGGGAAGGGAATCAGGTGTCCGTCCTCTTTGTGTTTTCGTATGGATAGAACAATGACTCACACATTTGGTCTGTGTGAGTCATTGTTTTTGGTGGAGATAAGCGGGATCGAACCGCTGACCTCTTGAATGCCATTCAAGCGCTCTCCCAGCTGAGCTATACCCCCATGTTGCCAGAAACCCTTGATTTTGCTGGATTTCTGAGCTATTCAATTTTTTGACTTTACTCTCCGTTGCGGGGGAGCACACCCGGTTGCTTGCGCTCCCAGCTGAGCTATACCCCCGAACCGCTTGTCCTATGCGGCTTTCGCGCTCGGAACATTGATAAGTATAACAAGATCATCGCCAAATGTCAACACTTATTTTTCGATTTTTCAAATTTTTTCAATAGGGGGTTTTCACTCCTCTTCAGGCCGCAGGACACCGTGGAGGACGAAGCGTGCATTCTCAAATTCATAGCTGCAGGTGGAGAGCGTCACCACCCGGTCCTCTGCCCTGGGTGACACCTTGCTGGAAAAGGCGGACTTCTCCCCCACCTCCTCCAGCCAGGCCAGGTACGCCTGCTCATCGGAGAAATCCAGCATCCAGGCACTCTCCGCCGTGTCCGCCACGTAGCCGGAAAACAGCTCCACCACATACCGCCCCTCCGGTGTCACCAGCAGAAAAACCGGGTGGGCGTCATAGTAGACCTGCTCCTGATAATTCCCCAGGGCGGCAAACATAGTGCCGTTTTTCATCCGATGGCCGTAGATCACCGTGTTGCGGCCAGAAAAATCCGGCCGG
>OGOT01001509.1_pt1 | contig 14248 bp, 8 predicted proteins | sample 1552791 | NCBI WGS metagenome assembly OGOT01 (sample SAMEA2580160, study PRJEB22360) | human gut metagenome | biome: human gut; feature: human-associated habitat; material: faeces | place: Denmark | collected 2008/2010
TTATTGGTAGAAGAAAGGTTTTTGACCGGGTTAAGATATGTTATAATTAGTAATAAAAAGAAATCGCTTCGGGATAATTGGCGTATCTTGGTCCAGCATTTACAACAAACATTTCAAAATAACAACAAATTGACTTGAATCGTGAAAAACATCCGGATGGTTATTAGCTTATTCATTCTGTGTTTTGCATCTACTTTAGCCTTTAGTAGCACAAACAAAGAACAACAGTTGGAAGTCCTTTCCGACAGCATCTCAAAAAAAATAGGTCAGAAAGATTTCATACCTTTCTATCAGGAGTATATGCGATTGGCAAGGCAGCAGAACGATACTGCCAGAATCGACGATGCTTATTCTCTGATTACTTCCCATTATTATCGGTTGAGGAATACAGATAGCCTGAAGGTGGTTGCATATGAATATATGGACTGGTGTCTGAAACATGGTAATGTTAATAATCGCTATACACAGTGGCGCCAGTATATTCAGTTGCTTACCGAGAAGGGGTTGCAGGATGAGGCCATGCGTGAGACAGAACTTCTTCAGAAAGATGCGGATGCGGCCAAGAGTGCTTTCGGAATGGCTTGCAGCGAAATGTGTATCGGATATAATCATCGGGTGTTCAGTAACAACGTCAAGCTCTGTCTCGAATACTATTCTTCCGCACTGAAACATTTTAGCGATGCAGGTTTTTATGAAGATGCCTACGTGGTGTCACTGAATATTATCCAGACTCATCTGGCTAGAGGGGAGTATACCAATGCGATAGAATACTTGAACTGCATGCCGGGACTGATTGAGAAAATGAAGCGTAAGGATATCCCTGTCCGACCAGAGCTTACCATGCGTTATTATCAGTTTCAAGTGATTGCTACGTTGGCATTGAAAGGGAAGAAGGAGGCGCAGCCGTTTATTGCAGAAACGGATAAGTTTTATCACGAAAATATAAATGCTTTTCCCCGTGAAGGATGGTTGGGATATAAAATTCTTTGTGCCCGGACGTTGAATGACAATCAGATGGCACTCAACTATCTGGACTCATTGATGGATTATCATCATTCGGTGGGGAGCTGTTATCCTGCCAATCACCTGTTGAAAGCCCAGTTTATGGAGCAGATGGGACGCTTTGAAGATGCCTGCGAGGTTTATAAATCTTATGCACATATTAATGATTCCATTCGTTCGGCAGAGCTGGACGAGCAATTAAGCAAATATACCGTGCAGTTCGAAGTAGACAAGCTAGAACATGATAAGCTGGAACTGCGGGCGGAGGTCAACCGCAATCTCTTTATAACTTCCGTGATTGTCGGATGCCTGGTGTTGATATTGTTGATTGTTATCACGTTCTACTATATGCGTTCTTTGTCGTTGAACCGGAAACTGGATGCGGCAAATAAGGCCGTTATCAAGGCCAGCCATATGAAAAGCTCTTTTATCCAGCATATCACACATGAAATCCGTACTCCGCTCAATTCGATTATCGGTTTTTCATCCTTGATGGCTGCCGGTGGGCTGACACAGGAAGAGATGGAAGAATATGCCCGTCAGATGGAGAGCAGCAACGCATATCTGCTTGATTTGGTAAATAATGTGATTGATATAGCCGACATGGACTCTCAGACGGATGATATACCGAAGAAGCCAGTGAGTGTAGATGCGTGTTGTCAGGAATGTTTAGGATTGATTCGTCAGAATCTGAAAGAAGGAATTTTTATGGCGGTTGTCAACAATATCAAAGAAATCCGTGAGCAGCGTGGCATCTACCAGGATGAACTTGCTGAAGCTACCGGATACTGTACCAAAACCATCGGTCGAATAGAACGTGGGGAAAGCACCCCATCCGCAGAGTTTATGCTGCGGATTTCAAAATACTTTAATATGATGGTGGAAGATGTCTTCCATGTAGAAGATTGAGCTGGGCACATGATACCCAGCTCTATTACTATCTACTTTCAACATAAATTTTAAAAAGCGACGATTTTCGCAATCGTCGTCAGACTGTTCCTGTTGGGCGGTCTGACTTTTTTAACGATAGTGCAAACATCGTCAGAATTTGTCTGCGGTCAGGTTGTATCATAGCGGCTCCCTCCAGTAAACCGCCGTATCCGCCAGCGTCAGCACGTCATTCCCTTTGAGGGCAAAAGAAACGGCGCCCTGATCTTTCAAAACCGCCGATAGAGCATCACATTTCTAAAATGAGCGCACGAAATTATCTGCCCCAGTCAACGGTTTTTTTCTTTCCCCGGACGGGGCAGATAACTTATTATGCAGAGCGGAGCCGGTGTGCGCTAATCGGTTCCCCGCATTTTTTCCTTTAACTTCTGAAAGGATGTATCACTGATTACATGTTCTATCCGGCAAGCGTCCTGCTCCGCCGTTTCTCTGTCTACGCCAGCAGCCACAAGCTGCTCCGTAAAGAATTGATGGCGTTCATAGATTTTCTCTGCCACCTCCCGGCCTATATCGGTCAGGTGGAGAAATCCATCCTCGTCCATTGTCAGAAAGCCGCCATCCCGCAGAACGCCCACCGCATGACTGATACTCGGCTTTGAAAAGCCCATGTGCCGAGCAAGATCAATGGAGCGGACCATGCCCTGCTTCTTTTGAAGAATCAGCACAGCCTCCAGATAATCCTCCCCGGACGCATGAATCTTCATCGGTTCCTCCTTTATGCAAGGCTCCAGCCGGAAGCCTTTTTACGGATATTTACAAAATCCTGATAAATCCCGGCTTTTGCCATAAGCTCGTCATGGGTTCCCTGTTCGCTGATCCGTCCATCAGAGATCACCAAAATCTGATCTGCCTGACGGATGGTATTCAGGCGGTGTGCAATCACAAGTAATGTTTTACCCTTTACCAGCTCATTGATTGCCTCCTGGATATAGCTTTCATTATCGGTATCAACACTTGCAGTCGCTTCATCCAGAATGACAATCGGTGCGTCCTTCAAAATGCATCGGGCGATAGAGATTCTTTGCTTTTCGCCGCCGGACAGAGTAGCGCCGCCTTCACCGATGACTGTCTGGAATCCATCTGGCAGCGCCATGATAAAATCATAGCAGCGGGCTTTTTTTGCAGCCTCATAGACTTCTTCCTCGGTAGCGTCCGGTTTACCCATGCTGATATTGTTGTAAATGGTATCCTGGAACAAGTACACCCTTTGGAAAACCATGCTGATCTGTTCCATCAGTTCGGCGAGAGGTATATCCCGAATATCTGTACCGCGGATTGTCACTTTGCCGGATTTCACATCCCACAGCCGCGCCAGAAGGTTCGCAATCGTGGATTTGCCACCGCCAGACGGTCCCACAAGTGCGGTCATGGTATTCTTCTGCATAGAGAAGCTGATGTTGTGCAGGACTTCCTTGTCCTGATAGGCGAAGCCCACATCGCTAAATTGTACTTCTGGCTGATCCGGCTGTGCCTGTGACAGAATATGTTGATTTCCGTTATCGGGAAGTTCGGGCTCGTCCAAAACAGCTTCAATGCGGTCTAATGCGGCATTCATCACGGTCAGTCGGGTTGCTTCTCCATAAAGAGCTTTCAGAGGTCCAAAGAGATCAAAGACAAACAGCAGCACGCCCAAAAGATAAGCCAGGGAGAGTACGCCTTCCTGATGTAAAAAAACGGATAAACCGAAGATAGCGGCAATACCCACGCCATAGAGAATGTTTAAGCCAGTGGTCCACGGTGTCATTTTCTGCTCAAACTTCGTATTGACATCCCTTGATTTTTTGAAGTTTTCCGTTAATTCGTCAGATTTTTCTCCGAGCAGATTGTAACTTTTGATAACCCCAATTCCTTCAGCAAAAGACAAGACCGCATCCGTCAAATTCTCGCTTTGGTTTTGACGCCCGACAGCCTCCTTGAAGGAAACCTTATTCATATATTTTGCAACCAGTGATGCCAGCAAGGTAATGATTACCGCAATCAGCCCAAGTCTCCAATCCAGTACGAACATAAAAACAACTAAAACCAAAGTAGACAGCATATAGCTCATCATGTTGCCAATGGTACTCATAGAAACTTCCTCAATGAATACCATATCCGTACTGAGAACAGAGCTGATTTTGCCAATATTCCCCGATGTAAAGTAACCCATCGGCATTTTTCTTAAATGATTTCCCAACTCCATCCGTTTATCAGCAAAGATCATAAATCCAGCGGCACTTTGCAGACGGTCGCTCAAATAGTGAACCACTGTCTGAACCACTACAACAGCTAATAATCCAAGTCCGACAAACAGACAGGTCTTTCCAGTCAGCGTATTATCAGCAAACCCGGCCAAGACAATAAACGCCATGAAGATCGGCATTTTGGAGAGAATGGACTCGACAAATGCACATAGAAATGCAGCCTGAATACGGCTTTTATACCTCCCGGAGAGGTTCAGGATTCTTGAAATCAATGCAAACATTTATCTTCCCTCCTTTGCAGTAGATACTTTCCACTCGGCGCTGTCCTGAGCCGCTTTCCACAACTTTTGGTATTCTGGGCAAGCTTGAATCAGCTCCTGATGTTTTCCGGTTGCCACCATCTTTCCGTGATCCATAACGCATATTTGATCTGCGTTCATTATAGCGGGAAGTTTGTGAGCGATAACTACCAAGGTTTTTCCCTCCACCAGCTCCGCAATAGCAGCCTCCATTTTTTCCTCATTTTCTGGATCAGCATAGGCCGTGGCCTCGTCAAGCACTACAATCGGGGCATCCTTCAATATTGCCCGCGCCAGGGAAATTCGCTGGCGCTGCCCCCCGGAAAGCATTTTCCCCGCATCGCCCGCCATGGAGTGAATACCTTGCGGTAGCTTTTCCAGAAACTCCATACACTGGGCTTTCTTCGCCGCCTGCATTACTTCCTCATCGGTAGCATCCAAACGTCCAAGACGGATATTTTCCAGCAGGGAGGTGTTAAACAGGTACTGATCCTGAGCCACATAGGAAATGCGGCTGTTCAATGCCTCCAGGCTCATATCACAAAGTTTCTGCCCGCCAATGGAAATGCTCCCTTTCTGCGGGTCATAGTAGTGGATCAACAGTTTTGCAAGGGTGCTCTTGCCAGAACCGGATTCACCAACCAGGGCAGTTTTTTGTCCTGCTTTTGCCACAAGAGTAATATCGTGGAGGACTTCGTTTTCCGCTATTATCGGTTTCCCATCTGGGCCAGGCTGTGTCGTCTGATACGCAAAGGAAACATGATCGTAAGAAATGTTAAAATCCTGTCCGTGGAAATCATCCTCAGCAGCTTGCAGCGGTGCCGCATTTAACATCTGTTCAAGTGCCGTGATCTTATAATTCAGATTCGGAATCGTCTCCATAAAGCCCAGTGCTTTCAGGAGAGGAATCCCAATGCTGAGGGAAAGGCAGAGGACTAAAATCAAATCGGGTAAAGTGCTTATGCCACAGAGAACAAACCATGCCCCAAGAGGCAAAGTCAGAATAACAGTGCAGGGCAGTAGACTTCCGTATATCGCCATCCAGGGCCAGGCGGCCTTATACCATGCCAAGGTATAATCCCGATAGTCCGTTACATCCTTGCGGAAGTTCTCGTAAGATTCACTCTCCCGGTTGAAAACCTTGACAACCTCCATACCATTGATGTACTCAATGATCGTGTTGTTCATTTTCTGTGCAGACTGATAGTAGGGACCCATGCGCTTCATTCCAACAGAGTACATAATGACCATGGAGAGCAGGCTGATCGGGATAGAGGCCAAAGACATAAGAGCCAGTTTCCAGTCCGCACAAAACATAGCAACATAAATCACCAGCGGGATCAGTAAATTTGCGATACCCTCCGGGACTGAATGAGCAAGGAGCAATTCCAAGCTGTCCACATCATCGACAAACAGCTTTTTGATTGTCCCTGTCCCTTTTTCCTCCACAATGCCAAGGGGAAGTTTCTCAAACTTCTTTTGCAGAGATACCCGCAGCCGGAACAATGTGTTATATGCTGCTTTATGAGAAATTGATAATCCCCATCCATAAAAAAACGCCTGCAAAACAAGACAGATCAAAACCCCTATAACACGCAATAAAACAAATTCTGTTTCAACAGAATCGCCAATAACCAATGGCGAAATGACCTGATAGGCCAGCACAAAAGGCAGGATGCCCATAAGAACGCTGACCAGTACGACAACCGTGGCCACATACATATTTTTCTTATATGGCCCTGCGTACTCAAAGATTTTTTTGAACATAAGCCCTCCTTATATTGAGCCGTACTGTCTGTGCTTCAAAAACAAGAGGCCGCCAAAGTAAAGCGGCCTCTTATCATTATCTTTCTGTCCAGTCAAGGCGGCCCTGACATTCATAATTTCTAAAATTCACTGGCGGATTCGGAAAAAATCCAAAACCTTTTTACTGCCGGATTCGTCCAATGGATAGCTTTCTTTTACTTGCCCTTTTTCCATATGGACTACATACGAACATCCCGCCATCACCAACTCCGGATCATGCGTAATAACAAGAAGCGTTTTGCCCTGATCCGCGAGTGACTTCAAACTCCGCGCAACTTCCCGCATATGTTTGAGATCAAGCCCGCTTGTTGGTTCGTCAAACACAATGATCTCCCGGTTACTCACAATGGCAGACGCGATCGCTACCCGCTGTTTTTGCCCGCCGGAAAGAGAAAGCGGGTGCCTGTCTTTATATTCCAGCAGATCAAACTGTTTAAGGATTTTATCCACAACAGTTTCATCCTTATTGTCCATGCTCAGAAGCACTTCATCCGCCACGCTTTCGGTAAATAGCTGATGGCTGGTATCCTGCATTACCATGTAGCAATGTTTGAGCCGGGCTTTCCAATCAAGGGTTTTCCCGTCAACCTGCAAAAAGCCACACTTCTTTTCCAGTCCGCAAATACAGCGGGCCAGAGTAGATTTTCCAGCGCCATTCAGACCGATAATGGCAATCGTTTCTCCAACAGGCAGTTCTGCACTCGGAATATGGAGGCTTTCCGGTTCCCGCTTTTTATACGCAAAGCAAAAATTTTGAAATTCCATATGTTTAGCTGTATGCGCCTGATACTGATTCGCAGGCTTCAACTTCGAGAGAGAAAACGGCCGCAGCCCCATTTCTTTTCGAGTGCCATCCGATAAGCTGTCAAATTCAGCAGGCGTGTATTCCCGTTCAATCTCCCCATCTTTTACATACAGCACACGATCTGCAAGATCGTGAAGGTAGTAGAGGCGGTGTTCTGCAATCAGAATTGTTTTGCCCTGCTTTTTCCAGAGGCTCAGGACCTGCCGCAGGTCATCAATAGCAGCCATATCCAAATTAGAAGATGGTTCGTCCAGGACCATAATTCCCGGCAGCAATACACTTGATGAAGCACAGGCTATTTTTTGCTTTTCGCCTCCGGACAGAGCAAACACTCTTCGCCCCATCAAATCTTCAATATGATAATCGGAAACTGTCCGGTCAATCCTTTTCAGGATATCCTCCTGAGGATAGCCTAAATTTTCACAAGCAAAGGCTAATTCACTATCCGTATCCACGTTGAAAAACTGACTTTTGGGATTCTGGAATACAGATCCCACCATAGCAGCCAAGTCATAAAGCGGCGTATCTGATACGCTTTTTCCGTCCAGAAGGACATCGCCCTCTAAATTGCCCTCGTAATAATGAGGCACCAGCCCGTTTACCAAACGGGTAATCGTTGTTTTCCCACAGCCGGATTCTCCCGTGAGTAAAACAAATTCCCCTGTGTTTATGGTGAGATTGACATTTCTAATCCCTCCGCCGCTGGATTCTTCACCATAAGAAAAAGAAACATTTTGAAAATCTATCATGGCAAAATCCCTCCTGCGGAAATTATCGGGGAAGCAATCGCCCAAAACACTACAAAGCAACAAAACAAGATCAGAACCACATCGGCAAAATTGAATTTAAGCTGGCAAATGTTTGTGCGTTTGACAGGAGCGCCGAGGCCACGGGTAATTGCCGCAGCGGAAAGTTCCTCACCGATTTTCACGGAGCAGGTAATCATCGGGATCAGCTTATACTCCAATATTTTTGAAGATTTTTTCCCTCCAAGTTTAATCCCACGCATTTTCATAGCGTCACTGATTGCTTCTGACTCCTGAAAGACAGTTGGAAAGAAGCGGAACATGACCGTTAAGGGGATCGTCACTTCTTTAGGCATATGGATTCTTTCCATGCCGGAAATCAATTCACTGACCGTTGTTGTTTTCACTGCATAGGCAGCAATCGCAACACTGGGAAGGATTCGGCAGAAGAATCCGGTTGTAAACAGAACGAGGAAATTCAATATCCCCGTAAGGTGCGGCAAAACATAAATTTGAACAGCATAAAAAGCAGAAAACACAGCAATATAGCCCACAGCTTTTACACATTGCTTCGAGGTAAGCAGCAATATAGCCGGAACCGTACAAAGAGCAAGGCGGATCAGCCCCATAGCTTCTCCGCCTGTTCCGCCCATGACAAAAATGCTTATGATGAAGATGAGCAACAGTTTTGTACGCGGATCGAGCCGCAACCCTTGTTCTGTTTTTTTGCTGAGCAGAATTTCCCGCGCCATTATGCAATACCGGCACGCTGGAAGTGCTTTTTGCAAATGGCTTTCCCAATCATACCTCCGACAAGGCCAAACACAAAGCAGGCAACCAGCAGAATAGGCGCAATCCACATAGGCATATATGTATTAAGGGTAGCTGCATATTCAGCGCCGTATCCTTCAGTCAACATTACCATATAGCTTTCACGGTTCAGGAAAATGGGAGCAAAGTTGCCAAACACCCAGATGCTGAACACACCGCAGGAAAGAACTGTACTCTTTGCACTTTTGTAGTCTGCCTTTTTCAGGATCACGTCAGCCAACAGGCCGCCAACAAGACCAGTTACCATAGTAAGATAGCCGTTGCCGAAGAACACCATGATTAGGCCAATCAGGAAACCCATGATTGCAGTCATCCCGAATTTTTTAGCCTTTGTAACATACAGCATATAGGGGATGCCGCCAATCAAAGGGCACAGCACCGCCATCAGCGGAATAAAAATGGGGATGAAGCCAAGCATCGCCACCAGCATAACAATGACGACATAGATGACGGTGTAGATGCCGATAGTAATTAAATCTTTTCCCTCAAGCCGGGAACTTTTTTTCTGGGAACTCATACCAGTATCCTCCTATCTAAAAAATGGTGTAGTTAGCATTTTCTAACTACACCACATATAATAACAATTTACGCCTACATTTCCAACCCAAAAACGGTTTTATTCTACCCAAAATCGGTATTTTTTAATTTTAACCAATCGTATTTTCCGTTTTATAGTTTTTAGGAATTACCCCATATTTCTTTTTGAATGCCGAAGCAAAGTTACTCGGTTTTGAATAGCCTACAAATGCTGCCACCTGACTTACGTTCAAATTACTTTCTAATAGTAGACTTGCCGCCTTTTCCAATCGCTGATCTATAATATACGCATGAACCGATGTTCCAAACAGCGAGGAAAAACCCTTTGACAATTTTGAAGTACTAATATTGACTTTTCGAGCCAATTCCTCACAACTTGGTGCCAAAGCAAGCTGACTGTCAATGATTCTCTTCGCTTCTATGATGGATTCTCGGTCACTTCTGGAAATTGCTATATAAGTTGACGCAAGAATACTCAGTTCCAAAATCTCACTCAAATATACAGATAACAACTCAAAAACTTTGCTTTCCAAAAACAGGTATCCCAATCCGCCGCGATATTGCGTGAAGTCTTTCAGTTCCGCAAAAATGTGCTCCATATAGGGAGTAATACCTACTTTTGATATACCTTCCAATAGTTTTTTCTGATAAACCTCAATCTCACCAACATCAAAATAGTCATTCATAATTTTACGGAAATACGACAGTGGTACTTTTACATTTTTGAAAAGGAAATCGTTTTGTTTGGAATAGCACAGATATTCCATTTTCCCGTGTCCACGATAAATACAGGACTCACCTTTTTGTATGCTGATACTTTGTCGGCTATCTGCAATATTCCAGGAAACACCATCATTGAAGCAGAACAACATTTGAATGTATTCTTCGCTACTCACTCCCTGCACGTTCATATCTGAAAAATAATTCATTTTCCAGTCCGAAACAACTGCTCCTTGCTTTGTAACAACTTGCGAAATCTGACCTGTTCCCATATCAGCCGGAATATCTATTGTCACTGTCTGCGGAGAGTTGGAGAGCAGATCGTGATACAGCTTCGTCATATATTGGTTTGTCATCGTGCGCCCTCCTTTTTCTAGTTAGTCGAAGCTAATCACATAATACTTTATATTTGTTTTTTAGTCAAGGTAATCTAAACTATTGACTACTCTCTAAGAGTCAACATATTAATTTTCAAAGTATGCCGTATCCCATGATCGTTCCGTTATTGATATCGTAGCTTCTCTGGTTCACGGCATTGCTGGAATTTCCCTCTACAGTGTATACGGTACTGCCTTCGGTTTTCTCCACGATTCCCACATGGTCTGAGGTTCCGTCCCCGTTCCAGTCAAAGAAGATCAGGGTTCCGGGTGCTGGCGAATATCCTCTGCTCTTCCATTTTCCCTTGCCCTGAAACCACGCGATCCCATCATCGCATAGGGAGAACTTCGGCATCTTGCCGCTCTCGATCAGTCCTGCCTGATCCCCACACCAGCTGGCAAAGCAGGCACACCATGCCACATGGCTGTCAAAGCCATACCACGACCAGAACTTCTGGCCTCCCTCATTTCCAAGCTGGGTAAGTGCCACCGATACGATCTGACCGTTGCCTCCAAACAGGCCGGCAAACAATCCGCCGCTGGAATAATACCGCAGGACATGTGGGACGTACTCTGGGTCGCCATAGGCACTCCATCCATGCGAAGCAGCCTGCTCGTTGGAAAACTGCAGGGCATTTTCGGCACTGTAACCGCCATACTTCCGTATCGCCCACGTTATGTATCCGTTGCCGTAGTTATATCCTTGCAGGGACAGTTTCAGCTTATCCATATCCTGTGGACTGGTGCATCCGGCTTCCTTCAGGCAGTCTGCATAATACTGGATTCCTACCTGTATGGAGTAATCTGCGTCCTGGATGGCATTGGGACTGTTGGAGTACCTGGTGTTGTATGGGCACTCACTGCTCTGCATGGGATCGGTTCCCCGGCCGCCGGATTCCTGCATCATGATCGCCTGTATCACGGAAACGTATTCGGGGATTCCGTACTGGTTGGCATATTTCTGGATGGTTGACGTATAAGAAAGGACTTCCTGGCTGAGTGCTTCGTTGCTCTCCGAGGTTCCAGAAAATGCCGCACCTCCTATGATTCCGACTATAATAACCAGAAGCAGAACCATGACCGCTCCGGCGGCTCCCAGTGCAGCCATCATGGACTGCACCGTTTTCGCTGCCGCTTCTACAGCGGCCTTAGCTGCCTTGAAGGTATTCTCTCCTGCCCTTGCCGTTTTCTGTATCCGGCGGACTCCATCGGAAGTCTGCAAGGCGGCTTTCTTCGCCGCCTGCTTCGCTGCCCTTCGTTCCATCTGCTTCTGCATCCGGGCTGTCAGGGCGTTGGAACTGGCCACCCGGAGCTTCTGCTCTGGCTGGATGCTGATCTTCACAGATGGAGGGGCGGTCTTAATAGTACGCCGCTGTATGGTCTTCGGCTCCAACTGTTTCCGTGGCTTTTCCTTGATCCGTATGGTTTCCGGCTGTTTCTGGCGGATGGCATTCTGCCTTGCGGTATCTGCAGCCTTGCTTTTCTGGCTCTGGCTTTTGATGGAAAGCGGTCCTGCTTCCGGCATCTCCTGTCCATTCTGGATTCTCGGTGTCTCTCTGGCTGCCCGGATCTTCTGTTCTTTCATTTTGACAGCATCTGAAATCGCCTTTTGCCGCTGTGCTTTCTGAATCTGGACTTCTTGGTTTTCCCGTTCTTTGACCTTCACACGGGATGCCGCCTGTTCCCTGCTCTTCTGCTTCGGTGCTTTCCGGTTGGCCTGATCAGGAGCCTGTGTGTCCCCTGTTCCTCTGGAAGTTTCTTTCTCTGCTTTTTCTTGTGCTTCTTTTTTGCCCGCAGCTCTCTGTTTGATCTTCTCGTAAGAAGCCTGTGCTGCTGTCTTTCCGGCTCTGGTTACGGTTCTGCCCGTCTTTCTGGCAGCCCATTCCTCTGCGGATGCGACTTTCCCACTGGCGTATTCCGATGGGGACTGTTCCCCCATGTCATTGTCCCTGGCATTTACGATGGTCTGGGATTTTTCCTTGCTCTCCAGTATGGCCGTCCGCATCAGCTCCTTGGGGATTCTGGAGGCAGGATTTTTGGTCTTGGGTTTTGTTGTGACTTCTTTGGTTTTGATATCCTTCATCTCTCACCTCCAGTCCCGGCTTGTCCCGCTCTTACCCTTCGCCCGGCTTGGTCGTCATCAGGCGGTACAGCTTTGTATTTCTTGGAAACGAATTTTCAAACGGCACCAGATTCCCGGAACAGCGGATCAGACCATGGCCGGCACCCACATTGGTGATGTAGGATAACTGATTGTCTGAAATATTCAGAAGTGCCGCCAGCTCATCCCGGTCGGTGGTAGCCTGATTCAAAAGGATCAGGAACTCACTGTTCGCCAGCATCAGGCGGGCGGTATCGGATTTCAGAAGTTCCTCAACGTTCTGGGTAAGTCCGGTTACAAATCCGGAATACTTACGGATACGCTTGTACAGGCGGTAGAAAAAGTCCGCACTGTATTCATAGCGGAACAGCAGATAAAACTCATCCGCAAAGATCCATGTCGTTTTTCCCTTCTTCCAGTTCTGGATCACACGGTTAAAAATCGAATCCAGTGTGACCAGCATGCCAAGGGGCATCAGCTGTTCGCCCAGCTCCCGGATGTCATAGTCGATGATACGGCTCTTCGTGTTGACATTGGTTTCCTGGGCAAAGGTGTTCAGACTGCCATTGATAAACAGTTCCGAAGACAGAGCCAGCCCTCTGGCTTCTTCCTCCGGCTGGAGCATGAGTTGTCGGTACAGGTCCTTTAAGGTCGGCACCTGCCCTTTGTAACCGCCCCTCATATAATCCCGGTACACATCTGCGGTGCAGCGGTCAAGGATGGATTTCTCCTTTGCCGAAAGGTTTCCGGCTCCTACGAGCTGCTCAAACAGGGAAAGGATAAATTCTGACTTCTCAATCAGAGGATTTCGATCATTGCCATAGGCAGAATCCATATCCAGTGCATTCAGATGGGTATCCGAGGTTGCCGAGATCCGGATGACCTCTCCGTTTAAGGCTTCCACCAGAGAAGCAAACTCCGACTCCGGATCGAGGATGAGGATGTCATCTTCCGTGGAAAGGGCAAGGTCTACGATCTCCTCTTTTGCCGAGAAGCTCTTGCCGGAGCCGCTGACACCCAGTCGGAAAGAGTTGCCGTTTAACAGCTTCCTTCGGTCTGCCACCAGCATATTTTTGCTGACGGCATTCTGCCCATAATAGATGCCTCCCGGCTGCATGATTTCCTGCGTATGGAACGGGATCAGGACGGCGGTGGATTCTGTAGTAAGGGTACGCACTGCATCGATTTTCCGCAGGCCATACGGCAGGACGGTATTCAGTCCATCGACCTGTTGCCATTTCAGGGTTGTCATCTGGCAGAGATGTTTTCTTGCAATGGAATATAAGGTTTCCGTATCGGAATCCAGCTGTTTCTTGCTGTCTGCCATATGTACCATTGTCAGGATGCCGAACATCATCCTCTGATCCCTGGTGGTCAGATCGTCCAGCATTTCCTTGGTCTCTTTTCTCTGCAGCTCCATGTCATAGGGAACTACGGCTGAAAAGTTATTGTTGGCATTCTGGCGTCTCTGCCAGTTGGTGACGTTTGTCTCCACGCCCAGCAGTCGGTTCTGGATCTCACGCACCGCTTCGTCTGTCGGTACGGGGATGATATCAATGGACAGCATCAGGTTCCTGCCAAGGCTGCACAGTTCGGAGATCATCTCATCCTTTACATAGCTGGCGTAATCTTCCATAAAAAGGACTCTGCCGTACTGCTCGCCCAGCTTGAAATGGTCGTTATGGAATTCCATCGTGTCCGGGCAGATCCAGTCTTTGAAGCTGTGTCCCTTTTTCGCAAAGGCTTTCATGTCAAATGAAAAACTCTGTGGAACGTCTGCCTTGAAAAAGTCCCGGAAGATCTGTAGCCTCTGCTCTGCATCCAGCTCTTCCCCAATAGAGGACAGCTTGGCCAGATGGGTGATGATGTCCGTTCCCACACGTGCGAAATAGG
>OGOT01001510.1_pt1 | contig 14237 bp, 13 predicted proteins | sample 1552791 | NCBI WGS metagenome assembly OGOT01 (sample SAMEA2580160, study PRJEB22360) | human gut metagenome | biome: human gut; feature: human-associated habitat; material: faeces | place: Denmark | collected 2008/2010
ATTGCCCCGGTTGCCGTAAAGCGGCCGTTACAACACGCCGACAAGGTATTTAGTGACGTAATAACCGCCCACAAGCAGCCAGACATACAACAGTCCGGCCAGCACGAAAGGCTTGGCCCCGGCTTGCTTGAACTTGGCGAGGTTCGTCTCGGTGCCCAGCGCCGTCATGGCCATCGTCAGCAGGAAGGTGTCGAACGAATTGATTCCCGCCACCGCCGCCTTGGGCAGCAGGTCGAGCGAATTGAACCCGATGACGGCCAGGAATCCGAACGCGAACCACGGGATCGTGACCTTCGCGCGGCCCGCACCGCCCTTCGTGCGGCGGGCGAGCAGCAGGCTCATGACCAGCAGTACCGGCGCCAGCATCATCACGCGAATCATCTTGACGATGACCGCGCCGTCGGCGATTTCGGCGCCCATGGCATTGCCCGCCCCGACGACGTGGGCCACCTCGTGCAGCGTCGCACCCGTGTAAAGGCCCATCTGTTCGGGCGTCAGGCCGAGAATGCCGGCGCGCCACAGCGCCGGATAGAGGAACATCGAGACCGTACCGAAGATCACTACGGTCGAGACCGCCACCGCCGTCTTGTGCGGCGCGGCCTTCACGACGGGTTCGGCGCCCAGCACGGCCGCCGCGCCGCAAATGGCGCTGCCCGTCGAGGTCAGCAGCGCCAGGTCGCGGTCCATTTTCAGCGCACGGCCCAGCAATACGCCCAGCAGGAGCGTCCCTGCGACCACCGCTGCGTCGATGCCGATGGCCGGCGCGCCGATGGCCGCCACGCTCTGGAAGGTCAGGCGGAATCCGTAGAGCACGATGCCCGCGCGCAGCAGTTGTTTCGAACAGAACAGGATGCCCGGCACCCACGTTTCGGACAGATGGTTGCGCAGGCTGTTGGCATAGAGCATTCCGAGCAGGATGCCCAGAATGAGCGGGCTGAACGAGAGACTGCGTGCCGGCTGCGTGTCGGCCAGGTAGAACGCTGCGCACGAGAAGAGTGCGATGAGCAGGATGCCGTGGAGGATGTTTCCGTGTTTTTCAGAGAACATAGTCTTTCGTGTATGAGTTCGACGTTGCGATTCGGTCCGCCTGCGGGATCGGTCGAAGAGGAGATGCGGCGGACTCCTGTTCCGGCGTTCTGCCTGCGTCGGATTTCCAGTCGCCGATCCTGTGCAGTCGTCTTCCGGCGCGGCGGGTTCCGTCCGGAGAGGATCTCTTCGCCGCTCTCTTTTGCGGAAAAGCGGCCCAAAGATACGACATCCGTCGCAGAAACGGGGCGATTTTTCGAACAAATGTAAAGAAAGTGTACATTAATTGAAAAAAAGTATTACTTTTGTGGTGCGATCACTGTTAATTCACTAACAATAATATTGTAGCTATGGCTTTTCTGACAAACGAAAAATTGACGATCGTCGGCGCTGCCGGCATGATCGGCTCGAACATGGCGCAGACCGCCCTGATGATGGGTCTGACCTCCAATCTCTGCCTGTACGACGTCTTTTCTCCGGAGGGTGTGGCCGAGGAGATGCGCCAGTGCGGTTTCGACGGCGTGAACATCACGGCGACGACCGACGTGAAGGAGGCTTTCACCGACGCGAAGTATATCATCTCTTCGGGCGGCGCACCGCGCAAGGCCGGCATGACGCGCGAGGATCTGCTCAAAGGCAACTGCGAGATCGCAGAGCAGCTGGGTAAGGACATCAAGACCTATTGCCCCGATGTGAAGCACGTGGTGATTATCTTCAACCCGGCCGACTTGACGGGTCTGGTGACGCTGCTCTACTCCGGTCTGAAACCTTCGCAGGTGACGACTTTGGCAGCCTTGGATTCCACCCGTCTACGTAGCGAATTGGCTAAACATTTCGGTGTATCTATGGATGTTGTGGAGAACTGCCGCACGTATGGCGGTCATGGCGAACAAATGGCTGTTTACGCTTCTACTGCGAAGGTGAATGGGAAGCCGTTGGCTGGCATGATCGGTACGGATGCCTTGACTAAGGAACAATGGGCGGAAATTCAGACGAAGGTGACGAAGGGAGGGGCCAACATCATTGCTTTGCGCGGCCGCTCTTCATTCCAAAGTCCGTCTTATGTCTCTATCGAGATGATTGCTGCTGCTATGGGAGGTAAACCGTTCCGTTGGCCGGCAGGTGCTTATGTATCCAACGGAAAGTTCGACCACATCATGATGGCTTGGGAAACTTCCATTACAAAAGACGGTGTAGTGTTGAAAGAGGTGAAAGGCACTCCAGAAGAAGAAGCTGCTTTGGAAAAGAGCTACAAGCATCTTTGCGCATTACGTGACGAAGTGATTGAAATGGGAGTTTTGCCTCCGATCTCCGAATGGCATGCATTGAATCCAAATATTAAATGAAAAGTCAAAAAGGCAAGTAGAATGATTTTGGTTATCAGAAAATAGATTGTAGATATTTATATAAGGAGTATGTCAGAAGGGGCTTTTCGTCCCTTCCCTTGACATACTCTTTTTTATAGTTAGGAAGCTGTTTGGCTATTTGATAATTTCTGTATCAGTTCAGCCACGTTTCTTCCGTCCATAAGTCCATGATGTGCACAGACCGAAATGGGCAACAAGTATTTGCTATCCTCCTGCATCAATTTCCCTGTAGAAATACGCGGAACGGAATCTCCGTTCTTAAAAGATGTGGCATGCTTCATTTCGGAAAAAGCGAACCAAGGTAATGCCGAATAGCGAATAACATCTTGTCTACCTGTATTTTTGGAAAAAGACAATCCTGTTCCGTTCTTAACCCTTTCTATTTCCTGTGTTGCTTTTTGGATAAACAGATCGATATCCGGATCGTATTCAAAAAAGCCGAAACCGAAAGTCCCGTCTTCACGCCCAATAGTCGGAGAGATATGGATCGTATCATAACGGACTACCGAGTCTTTTTCTATTCGTAATTTGAATGCATCGGTTTCGTTTACACACTTCAGTAAGAAATGAAGGGAATAAAGGAAAAAAGAAACATTCTGTTCTTTACTTTGTCTGTAGACATCAGTAAAATCCACAAGAGTTGTAACCCCGAAAAAGGGGTCGTCGAATGCAGAAAAGAAAGCGAAATGCTCTTTTCTGTTCCAATTGTCTAAATCGATAACTTGCTTCATCTCATCCTTTTTTATAAATGCCTTTCCGGATAAAGCGCATCCCACCATTGCGGTTCGTCTTTCAGGTATTTGGCGAACCAGGCAAAGATGGTGTTCTGCCATTCGAGACGTTTCTTATAATCCGCAACGCCGTGATCCTCTCCGTCTACCTGTACGAACTCGACTGTTTTTCCAAGTAGTTTCAAAGCCAGGAACATCTGGATGCTTTCCCCGACGGGCACGTTCGTGTCTGCATTTCCGTGAAGCAAGAGGAGAGGTGTTTTTATCTTGTCGGCATTGAACAACGGACTATGTTTGGTATAGAACTCCGGATTATTCCACGGATAAGTGCCTGTATTGGCAACCGAGCAATATCCATATCCCCAGTAACCTTCACCCCAATAGCTACTCAAGGCACTGATGCCCGCATGACTGACAGCGGCTGCAAACAGGTCGGTCTTTGTTTGCAGGTATTGTGTCATGAAACCGCCATAGCTGGCACCGGCACAACCGATTTTCTTAGGGTTGACGAACGAATGTTCTTTGCAGAACTGTTCTGTTCCCTGGATGATTTCATCGGCGGTCTTGTCTCCCCAGGCGTTTACGTGACGGGCGGCGAACTCTTGTCCGAAGCCGGTCGTACCGCTTGGGTTCAGAGTGTAGACCACATAGCCGAGGGCTGCATACATGTGCATGGAGTAGCTGAATTCCAACGCACGGTTAGTGGGAGAGGTTCCGCCATAATAATAGACGATCATCGGATATTTCCGGGATGCGTCGAAGTTGGGCGGGAGATAATAGCGCCCTTGAATGATGGTCCCGTCGGTAGAGGTGAAATTCCAGTCGTGCACTTCTCCGAACTTGATGTCTTTCAGTTTGTCGGCCGACAAGTCGTAGATCAGTTGTGTCCTCTTACTCTTGGTGTTGTAGCTGTACAGACGGTTGGCGTTGGATACGCTTTGTCCGTAGTAATACATGACCGGAGCGGCCTCTGCCAGCGAATAATTGTAAATGACGTCTTCCGGCAGGTCGAGGCGGCGGATTTTCCCATTGGCTGGATTGCAGGTATAGATACGTTGATAATCCTGGTCTTCCGTCAACATATAGATCTGTCCGTCGAATTTACTCCATTGTGCACTAGTGACGTTCGGATTGAAGTCTTTGGTAAGTGCTTTCGCTTTCCGCGTTGCCGGATCGTACAGGAAAAGCTGTCCGTCGTAAGTGTTGGATATCTGTCCCTCTTTGATGTTCAGGCCGATATTGTCGAAGGCATTGCCAGAACCGAATACCATCAACTGCTTGCCATCCGGTGAGAAGATAGCCCCATTGATGTACTTGGCCCTTTCCCATAAGGTGTCGACCGCCATGCTCTGCAAATCCAACTTATACATGGAATTGCTGGAGTGAGGCAGTGAAGTGTAATCCTGCTCATTGGTACTGAACAGCAGGTAACGGCTGTCGGCACTGACATCATTGATAAAGGTATTGTTATGCCCGTATGTCAACTGCTCGTATAAACCGGTTTGAAGATCGTAGCGCCAGATCAAGTAACGGTTGCGGAACCCCGGCAGACGATCGTTCGGTTCCAGAATACGGAGCATATCCGGTCCGTCTTTAGGTCCCTCTTCCTGGATGGTATAGAGCAATGTCTTTTCATCCGGAGTAAAGCTGAAGCTGCCTTCCGGCAGATTTTCCGCCAAGATTTCCTCCTGCATGGTAGCCGGGTCAACGGTTACCAACTCTTTCCCGTTCATTCCGGTACGGGTGAAATACATCTTGCTGCTCGTCGGCATCCAGTCGGCAGTTAAGATAAACCCTTTGTCTTGCAATAAAATCCGTCCGGTTGCAGCATCCCGCAATTGGGCGTATTGTTCGCTTTTCCCACCTTCCATACGGGTGTAATATTTTACCAATACATATTTTCCATCAGGTGAAACGTTCGTTCCCCGGAATTGCGTTCCTTCCAGGATATCGCGTGGCGTGTACCGCTTTTCAGGATTGAGGGAGGCTATGACCTCTGCTTCCTCTTCGCTCTTAAATTTGGCTGTCAGCGTGGACGGGCAGGTATCGGTGCCGGCTGTCAGATATTTGATTACCACTTCATAACGGTGCGGTTCCAAAGCCAACTCGGAAGTGGCGCCGACCGGTTTATTGTTGACGAACACTTCGAATGTACCCGCCCCGGAAACCTCCAGCGAACCTTTCGTGTAGCGGTCGCTGTTTAGGTAGAACGAATAGAGATGCAAGGCATATCCTTTTTCGGGCGTCGGGACGGTAATCAGTCCGGCGGTATCCGCGTCGATAACGGCAGCATTGCCGAGGGCGTGGCCGAACGGGATAGTCGACTTGACCAGGTTTTTCGCTTCGAAAGGTTTGCCATCGACGTTCAAGCTGTCTGTCAGGATCGGTTTGTTGACCGTAATCGGCCCGGCATGGAGGTACTGCATCACTTTAACGTCTTCTGCCGCTTGTGTGGCGAAAGCCGAAAAGAGGAGTAACGGGATAAGTTTAATCTTCTGATTCATGTATCATGTATATTTAGAATGTCTGTTTACGGGTGGCGCTGATCATATAGAGCCGGTCACTGTCTTCCATCGTGTTGACAGTGAAGAAAGGGGATAACATGCGTGCCAATTCTTCCACGGGAGGCAATCCTTCCGAGAGTTTTCCGGCATGCTTGTCATGGTGTCCGTTGATCCTGTCGCGGCTTTCGCTGTGGCAGACCACCAGTTCGCCGCCAACCGGCAGTAGTCCGGCTAAATGGGAGATCAGTTTCTCTGGTTTCTGGAAATGGGGGAAAACACTGTAGGCGATGATATAGTCGAAAGATTCTCCCCGTATGTCCCGTACGTCCTGGCAACGGAAGTCGACGATAGGTGTCGCGTATTTGCTTCGTGCCTTTTTGATCATTCCCGGAGAGATATCCACTCCCACGATTTGTAAGGGGGAATAGGGCAGGAGATAACTTTCCAATACGCCTGTCCCGCATCCTATGTCCAATATGCGGAGTCCTTTCCGCAGACCGGTCCGTTGCAGGATGTCGTTTAGCTTTTCCGGATCATGGTAGCAAAGCTCATCCCACCGGTCGGCAAGGGTGTCGAAGAAGTCCGCCACCTTGTTCATGGCAATTGTCCCTCCCAGACAAAACAATCGGCAAACAAGCCTTTGAGGTCTGTCGCCTCTTTGAACAGACCGAACACGGAAGAGCCGGAACCGGACATGGATGCATAGACGGCTCCCTTTTCATACAGCGTTTCTTTAATCCCTGCAATGACTGGATGTTTCGGGAATACGCTTTTTTCAAAATCGTTTACCATCAATTCTTTCCATTCTCCGACAGGTCTCCGGATGATTTCTTTCAAAGAGATTGCCGGAGCAGCGGGCGTCACCATCGAATAGGCTTCCGGTGTCGAGACGGCAACATCCGGCTTGACTAGACAGAGGTGGTAGTCTGCCAGCGACAATTCCACCGTTTCGAAGATATTTCCCGTGCCGGATGCGAATACCGGCGTATTGCGGATAAAGAACGGGCAATCCGCTCCGATGAAGGAGGCAAGTTCTTCCAAGCTGTCTTCCAGGATATGAAGTCCGCAATAGTCGTTCAGCAACTTCAGCATAAAGGCAGCATCGGCCGAGCCTCCGCCAAGTCCGGCTCCGAAGGGAATGGCTTTCAGCAGATGGACTTCCAGTTCCGGGATTTTGTACCGTGACTTCAGCAGATTCAGTGCTTTGACAACCAAGTTTTTTTCTATTGGAACATCTACCGGTATTCCCGTTTGTGTGAAAGAGAATGTATCGGCTCTGACTATTTCCAGCGCATCTTTCACCGGGATCGGATAGAAGATAGTTTCGATATTATGGTAGCCATCGGGACGTTTGCTAACAACATTCAGCCCCAGATTTATTTTGGCATTAGGAAAACTGATCATACGTTTCTTTTTTAATGATTGGCAAATGTAAGTATTAATACAAACTTTTCCATACAAATCATGGAGCAACTGTGTCAAATTATGGCTGGTAGATGTAAATCTGGTAAGTTTACAGATGGTGGAATGATGACTTAGTTCGTTATGAACTATGGTTATACGGTTGGCAAAGATACTAAATATCCTGTAACTACTTATATATAGTTGTTATTTATCATGCATTTTTTGAATTTACTTTACCTATGGGCGAATTAAATTATACTTAGAATCGCCGGTTATGGTATAAACAAGGGTGATCACCCGTTGGCTTTTTATCGCCATTCTCTTTACTGTAGCCGATTTCAAGAGTCATATCAGGTCTTGAATTTTAGTAATCGACTTAGTTCATAACGAACTAATTAAATTAAAATATCATGGCAAACGAACCTAAAAAGCGCAGTATCACAGGCAAATTGGTAGCCAACGTACTGACCGAACGTGAGGACGACTTCACATGCAATGTAACCTATGTCGCAAATCGCTCTATCAAAGACCTTTGCCGGATAAGGGCAGCCAAAGGGAGCAAGTACACTGCTGCCGAGTATGAGAGCATGTACAACGATCCTCAAAAATAACGGTCAAACGATAACGAGCGGTGAAAAACTGACCTTGTCCGCTGATGCTGATATAACGGTGGAAACAGAAGTCCAACCGTTGGATTTGTCCCAGCGGAGCAATGATGTCACGATCTCGAAGGATGGTGATAATTGGAAATATACGGAAGCCGCCATTACAAAAACCGCTACGGCAGCAACCTCTTTCAACGGTACAATCAAGAACACTCTTGCCGATGGTAAACGCATGTTGATCGATAACACCGCACAGGGTGTTTTGATCTATGAGAGCGCAAAGATCAACTCGACATCGACATCGACCGCGGCTCCGGCTCTGACAATCGAGAACGGAGCGAACGTCTCTTTTAGCGGCAGCTTGGAAGTAAAGACAGGAAATGCCGACCAATACGCTATCCGGAACGACGGAATCCTGACCATTACAGGTGCATCGACAACGATCACGTCGACCAATACGAATGGAAGTAGCGATAAAGGGATGGATGTATCCGCAGGAAGTGTTCAGATACATTTGAGTAAAGGTATGTATCTTGTGAAGATCGGAGAGAAGACGTATAAGATCGTAATTCGGTAATAAAAAAGGAAGGTGTTCCAAAACACCTTCCTTATAATCTTTTAGATAAAGATTTATCCTTATCTCTGTCCTTCGCCAATCATTTCTTCAGCCAACACTTTGTCAGCATCTTTCTGAATGTTCGGGAGTTCGAGGCCGTAGCCTTTGATACGGTCTTCACGTTTCAGCAACAGGGAGATTACGAGTGCCAAGACTCCGAAACCAGTGAAGATCAACATCGGGATCGTATAGTCGTAGGTCGGTTTACCGTTGATCTCTCCGGAAATACAATATTGATCCAAAACGATACCGATTATATACGGAACTCCCATCAATCCCCAGTTCTGTACCCAGAATATCAGCGCATAGGCTGTTCCCAATTTGTTTTCCGGGATGATCTTTGGAACGGAAGGCCACATGGCGGAAGGAACCAGCGAAAATGCGATGCCCAACAGCAGGATCAGTATCAGAGCGACCAGCCAGTTGTCCAGCATCGGAATGGAGAATGTGAAGTGGATAAATATCAGCATAATGGAACCGATAATCATGATAGTGGCTCCTTTTCCTTTACGGTCGTACAAGTTTCCGAAGAACGGAGTTAAGAGAATATTGCCGAATGGCAGCAAAGCCGGAATGACACCGGACCATTCGGGATCGATACCGAATTTGTTAATCATCAGGTTCGGGGCATATTTCAAGAAGGGGAAGACGGCTGAATAGAACAGTACGCAAAGGAGTGCCATATACCAGAAGCCTTTTAATGTAATAATATCCAAGATATCACCGAAACGGAACGGCTCTTCTGCTTCTTCTTCTCCGGTAGCACCGGCTGCATCTTCTGCATCACGTTTCTTGTCCATGATTACGAATACAATGAAGGATAACAGGCCGATACAAAGCAGAATCAAGCCGATGAAGATCGGCATGCTGATGGAATTGCCGAATGCGCGGCTCAACAAAGGCGTAACACCAATAGCTAACCCTGTACCGATACGGGCACAAGCCATTTCCAGCCCCATTGCCAGGGCCATTTCCTTGCCTTTGAACCATTTTACAATGATCTTGGAAACGGTGATACCGGCGATCTCAACGCCTACGCCGAACAAAGCATATCCTAATGACGCAATTACCAATGGATATCCATACTCCGAACCGAAAACGGTAACGGTTGCACCGTCAAAGTTGTGTGATATACCGAACCATTTGATGAAAACGCCGATAAGCATGATGCTGGTCGCCATCAAACCAGTGAAGCGTACGCCCATCTTGTCCAGGATCATACCTCCGAAGATCAGCATCAGGAAAAATACATTGAACCAACCGTAAGCACTGGTGAATTTACCGTATTCATTGGCTGTCCATCCCAGTCCGCCGCCTTCGACGGGGGTTTGTAGTAAGTCCTGTAGCGGAGCCATCATGTCCGTGATGAAGTATCCGCAGAGCATTGTGAATGCGACGAGCGCCAGTACGGACCATCTTGCCGTCTTCGATTCGCTCAGTTTTCTCTGAATTTGTTCTGTCATGATATTTGTTTTTGAATTATGTTATTTGTCTCTTTTCAAGAACAAGGGTAGGGCGTCCGCCACGACGAAAGTGCTTCCGCCAATAAAGATGATGTCGTCTTGTCCGGCTCGCGCCAATGCTTTTTCCACGGCTTCCTGCACGGAATCGCAGATTGTGCCCGATAAACCGTGGAAGATTGCTTTTGTTGCAAAATCTTCCGCAGGCATTGCCCGTTGCACGGATGCTTGCGTGAAGAAGTAAAAGGCTTTTTCCGGCATCAGGTCCAACACGCCGTCGATATCTTTGTCGTTGACCATGCCGACGATCATAAAGAGGTGCTTATGCCGCTTCAGTTCTTCTTCCAGTTGGATGTTCAGATATTGCCATCCTCCGACGTTGTGTCCAGTGTCGCATACGACTTTCGGATTCTCCTGTAAAACCTGCCAACGCCCCATCAGCCCTGTCAATTCGACCACATGTTCGAAACCTTCCCGTACTGCTTCGGTCGGAATGTTTACACCTACTGTATTCAGCAAATTAATGGCCCCCAATACAGTTGTGGCATTCCTGAACTGCACGACGCCACCCAGTTCACCGAATAGCTGTCCGTATTCCGCAGAATCCAGATACCATTCGCCTGTATCCATCAGATACGACTCTTTCAGCAGCCCTTCGTCCTGGGCAAAATAAACCAATGTGCCGGCTTTGACTGCTGCGTCTGCAAAAACTTGTGCCACACTGTGCCGGTCTATTTCTCCGATCAACGCCGGGACATCCTTTTTGATGATTCCGGCTTTCTCAAAGGCAATCTTTTCGACCGTATCTCCTAAGAACTGGGTATGATCCAGGCTGATGTTCGTAATGATACTTAGGATGGGAGTGATGATATTGGTACTGTCCAGACGACCGCCCATGCCCACTTCGATTACGGCATAATCCACCTTCTCGGCACGGAAATAGTCGAATGCCATACTGGAAGTCAGTTCGAAGAAGGAAGGATCGAGAGTCTCAAAGAAAGAACGATGGCGTTCTACGAAGTCGATGACATATTCTTCCGGTATCTTTTGTCCGTTTACCCGTATCCGTTCGCGGAAGTCGACCAGGTGCGGAGAGGTGTAAAGCCCGACCTTATATCCCGACTGACGCAGGATCGCGGCCAAGAGATGGCTGACGGAGCCTTTCCCGTTCGTACCGGCTACGTGTATTGTTTTGTATGCTTTATGCGGATTGCCTAAGTGATCGTCCAGTGCGATGCTGGTTCCTAATCCGGGTTTGTAGGCTGAAGGTCCGGCATTCTGAAAAACGGGAATACTGGTATATAGATAGTGTAGCGTCTCTTCGTATGTCATGCTGTTGTTATTTATTTTCGCAAAGTTAGGTACAAATCTTTTAGGAAAAAAGGAATTACTTAAAATGATAGATGGAATAAACAAGAAAAGGATATCCGGTTCCGGGTATCCTTTTTGATTTAACTTTTATAATTCTGTGAAATTAATTTCTTGGGAGTGCTTCTTTTACAACCATCTGACGACCTTCGTAAGTGGCTCCGTTCAAATCTCTGATTGCGTTTTGTGCTTCGGAATCTTCCGGCATTTCGACAAATGCAAAACCTTTAGACCTTCTTGTATCGCGATCGATGATAAGTTTTACAGAATCAACTGTTCCGAATTCTTCCATTACATCTCTTAAATCCGATTCCCTAACGTTATAGCTAAGGTTACCAATATACATGTTCATAAATATAAAAATAAAAAAATTAATAATTCAATAATCGAATGTAAGGAAGTTATTTATCAGAGATGAAAATACTCAATATGTAATTGAGAAGATACATGTGAAAAATCAAATCGATATAATCTCTCATTGTTTGTTGATACAAAGGAAAGCATTCTTTTCGGATAATGCACTATGCTTCCCGATATATATTGAATAATTTATTTCTTTTGTGAAATTAGGTCAATACTTAAGGATTGGTGGTTGTCTTAAATTATTCTATCTTTGTGCCCCGTTACATGAATTATAATGGAAGCAGAAAAGGATGAATAGACAACGTGTTACTTATACTCCGACTGGTGGGGTATGTTCTAAAATGATGATTGTCGACTCGGAGGACAACGTAATTAAAAATGTACAGATCATTGGTGGTTGCCAAGGAAATACACAAGGTTTGTCCAAACTGCTGGTCGGAATGGAAATCGGCGAGGCAATCCGGCGTCTGGAAGGTATTGATTGCCGCGAGCGTGGAACGTCATGCCCGGACCAGTTGGCACAGGCATTGAAGCAGATCAGTCGATGATCAGCTTATAACCGATCCCGCGTACGTTCAGTATTTTGATTGATTCGTCTTTCGACAGTTTATGTCTTAACTTAGTAATGAATACGTGCAGGCTGCGGGCATTGAAGAACGAATCGTCTCCCCAAAGTTCCAACAGGACGTCTTTCATGGGCAGCACATGGTCTTTGTTTTCACATAGGCGTTTCAGTATTTCGGATTCGCGGTTGCTCAGCAATTGCTTTTCTCCGCAGTACTGAAGCGTTTGTGTGATGGAATCGAATGTATATTGTCCGAGCATGAAGTTGCTGCTTTCTTCCTTACGGACACTTATTTTGTTCAATAATGCCTTGATACGGATAATAAGTTCCGCCATGCCGAACGGCTTTTTCAGGTAATCGTTACCCCCTAGTTCGAAACCTTCGACCACATCGTTGGCTGCGGAACGGGCGGAAAGAAAAAGAACCGGTATCTGTCGATCCGTTTTCCGGATGTGCCGGACCATCGTGAAGCCGTCGATTCTTGGCATCATGATGTCTGTGACGATGATGTCCGGCATTGCTTCTCTATATCGTGACAATCCTTCTTCTCCGTTTGCGGCGAGAATCACTTCAAATTCTTCACCGTCCAAAGTGTCTTTTATAATCATGGCGAGTGTCGGCTCGTCTTCTACCAATAATACTCTGATCTTATCCATTGTCGTTAATTTTTAAAATGAAGGGTGAATGTGGAACCTTTCCCCAGCTGGCTTTTAACCGTTACGCTCCCGTTGTGTTTAGACATCATGTCGCTGACGTAATACAAACCTAGACCGAAGCCTTTCACGTCATGCAGGTTGCCGCTGGGTACGCGGTAGAACTTATCGAACACCCTCTTTTGGTTAGCTTCGCTAATACCGATCCCTTCGTCTGTGACCGAGAGAGCCATTTCCTGAGACGATACTGTTCCTTTGAGGGTAATGCGGCAGGTCTTTTCTCCGGAATACTTGATTGCATTCCCGATCAGGTTGCTGAGCATGTTATACAGATGGGTACGGTCGGCCGTTACGGTCATATGCTCCGGTACTTCTGTCGTGATGTCGATCGGTTTATCTGTTTTTAGCTTGAACTGTTCTATAAGCGGAGTCAGTAGCTCTGCAACCTGTATCGTTTCGAGATGAAGGCGGAAAGTACTTCTGTTCTCAACGGAAAGAGTGAGGATTTGTTCGACCAAACCGGATAGATGATTCAATTGCTCCCGCACGATATCCAGATATTTCTTTTGCTTCTCGTTTGTCGTACTGCTGTAGTTCAGCAATACATCATTGGCGGCATAGGCAATGGAGATCGGGGTTTTCAGCTCATGTGTCATATTATTGGTGAAATCCGTTTTAAGTTCTTCCACCGTCTTTAGCCTCAGTATTGTGTAGAGCAAATAAACGAAAGCGACCAGGATAACCATAAAAAGCAGGAAAGATGAAATCAATATACCTGCCATCTGCCGGAATACAACCCGGTCAGGAGATTGGAGTTCCAATTCGTAATAATATTCCGGTTCGATCACATGTGTGAAGTGGACAGCGTCTTTCCAGGATTCCTCTTTTTCGGAAGCATCCGTATAGGCATATAATACGGAGTCTTTCGCTTCTTTCCGGATTACCTGCAGGCGGTACGGGACGGTGATGCCCTGTTTCTTTAATCCGTTCTTTAATAGTGTATTGAATTGTGCGTAATTGACGGGAAGTAACGTGTCTATCTTTTGATGCATGAGCATCTGCACGTTCCTTTCCAGTGTACCGATAATCTGTAAATATTCATTTAGAGTTTGGGCTGCTTCTATATATTGGATTGTCGAATTCGGCGATGATATCGGCATATTATCTGTTGAAAGGGAATCTTTCCTCTTTTCCCATGCCGTGTCTTGGCTAAAGCTGAATTGAGGATTTATCTGGCTGTGAAAATTGTTATTGCTTAGAGAGTCCAGGCGCAGGAACAGTTCCATATAGTCGGCCATCCGCATGGCTTCCTCTATATTATCCCACGTGCTTTTCTTACTAGACACATATAAACCTTTCAGCCAGTATCCTTGTGAAATCAAGAGTCCGACAAGCGAAAGGCAAATAAGCACAGCTATTATCTTAAATCGGAGGCGCGTTTTCATATCCTTTTATATTTACAACAAAAGTATATGTTCCGATTCAATTTATTGCGAATCCGGTAAGACTAAATAACACTTAGAGCCTGTTTAAATTTCTCTGAAATAAATTTTGCATAGCCCTCATCGGCCTGCT